>Ga0247770_1000331_pt1 | contig 46573 bp, 37 predicted proteins | sample UWRJL136409B6_FD_179943 | JGI IMG/M metagenome (GOLD analysis project Ga0247770, IMG submission 179943) | Plant litter microbial communities from Arlington Agricultural Research Station in Wisconsin, United States - UWRJ-L136-409B-6 | ecosystem: Environmental > Terrestrial > Plant litter >... | reverse complement strand
TGGGGGACGGCCGTCATCGTCTCCACCTACCTGGCCATCAACGCGGCGTATCTCTATGCCCTCCCCCTGGCGGAGATCGCCGGCTCCAAGGCGGTGGCGGTGGACGCGGTGACGCGGGTGGCGGGCGAGGGCGGGGCGGCGGTGATCGCCGCGCTGGTCATGCTCTCCACCTTCGGCGGGCTGAACGGCGGGCTGATGACCGGGCCGCGCGTCTACTACGCCATGGCGGAGGACGGGCTGTTCTTCCGGCGGGTGGCGGCGGTGCACCCGCGCTTCGGGACGCCGCACGTGGCGGTGGTGGTGCTGGTGGTGCTCACCGCGCTGAACGCCTCGGTGCGGACCTTCGAGCAGCTGGCCGAGGCGTTCGTGCTCCTCCTCTACCCCTTCCTGGCGCTCACCGTGGCCGCGGTGTTCGTGCTCCGCCGCCGCCGCCCGGAGCTGCCGCGCCCGTACCGCGCGGCCGGGTACCCGCTGGTCCCCGCCATCTTCCTGGTGGGGACCGTCGCCATGATGGCCAACTCGCTCCTGAAGCGTCCCGCGGCGACGCTGATGGGCGCCGCCATCGTCGTCGCCGGCGTGCCGGTGTACTTCGCCTGGCGCGCCGCGGCCCGGCGGGGCTCCTCCGGCGCCGGCGCCTGATCCGGGGATTCCGATGAGCGCCCCGGACGTGTTCTCGCGGATCGCCGAGCGGTACCGCGGCTTCGCGGAGCACGAGGCGCGGGGGATCTCGCCGCTGTACGAGGAGCTGGCGCTGGGCGTGGCGGAGTCCGGGGCGGCGATCCGGTTCGTCGCGTCGCTGCCGGAGGGGAAGCGGCAGCCGAACCTGGTGTTCGCGGCGGTGCGGCACCTGTACGGCACGCCGCGGGATGCGCGGCGCTTCGCGGCGCTGGTGGAGGCGCATCCCGAGCCGATCCGAGCGCTGATCCTGGCGCGGAGCACGCAGACCAACGAGCCAGGCCGCTGCGCCACGCTGCTGCCGGCGCTCGCGTCGATTCCCGGGCCGCTCGCGCTGCTGGAGGTGGGGGCGTCCGCCGGGCTGTGCCTCCTCCCGGATCGCTACGCGTACGACTACGGCCGCGCCCGCCTGGAGCCGGCGGAGCCCGGCGCGCATCCCCCTCCCGTCTTCCCCTGCCGCGCCGGCGAGGCGACGCCGATTCCCGAGCGGATCCCCCGCGTCGCCTGGCGCGCGGGGCTCGACCTGAACCCGCTGGACGCGGCCGATCCGGACGAGGCGGCGTGGCTGGAGACGCTGGTGTGGCCCGGCCAGGAAGCCCGCGCCGAGCGCCTGCGCGCCGCCATGCGGGTGGCGCGGGATCGGCCGCCGGTCGTGCATCGGGGCGATCTTCTCCGCGACCTCCCGGCGCTGGCGGCGACGGCTCCGGCGGATGCCACGCTGGTCATCTTCCACTCCGCCGTGCTGGCGTACGTAAGCCCGGAGGATCGGGATCGGTTCGCGCGCATGGTCGCCGGCCTCGACGCGGTGTGGGTCAGCAACGAATCGCCCGCAGTCTTCCCGGAGATCGCGGCGAAGCTGGACCGGGAGCCGCCCCCGGACCGCTTCCTCCTCGCCGTCGACGGTGCGCCCGTCGCCCTGACGGGGCCGCACGGCCAGTCCATCGACTGGCTGAGTCCATCCGCGAGCGCCGGCTGATCCTCGGCACTCCGAATCCGCCTGGGCCGCGGTGGTTGGCGGGTCCCGGCGGTGTCGCCGCTGCCGCGCCCGGGCTTCGCTGCTGCCTCGGCTGGATTCTCACGGCCCTGCCGTCGCCTGCGATGCGTTGGGCTCCGCGGGGCCGGGCCTCAGAATGACAGCGTGTGGGTCGACTGGCGACAGCGTAAGGCCGCGAAATCGGTATGGTCGGCCGTGTGGATCCCTCCTCTCCACCCGATGCCGTTGCCGCTTCGCTCGATCAGGTCGGGAGGTGCTTGCGGAGGTGGAGGACGAGGTCGTCGTCGGCCACCACGTCCTCGCCGCCGGGGATGAACCTGCCCTGGTGGCTCATCCCGCGGCCGTCGGGGACGTATCCCCGCAGCACGTACAGGCGCTGGGCGGGGCCGTAGTCCGCGTACAGGCCGACGCCGATCCCCACGACCGGCGACCGCTCGCGCACCAGCCGCTCGGCCTCGTCCATCAGCCGGGTGGCGATGCCCTGGCGGCGGAAGGCGGGGAGGACGTTGAGGTCCTGGATCTCGGGGATCCCCTCCTCGCGGAGCGGCGGATGGTCCGGCTCCCACACCACGTTGCCGTACCCGCACACCTCCGCGCCGCGGAACGCCACCAGCACCACCCGCCGCCCCTCGGCCTGCTCGCGGAGGTAGCGCTCGTACAGGTCGCGGGGCTTGGGCCAGCCCACCGCCGCGAACGCCGCCACGACCGGGCCGATGTCATCCTCGGCAAGCCTGCGTATCTCGATGGAAGGCGTCATTCGCTGCCTGCTGGGGGATGAAGATCGGGATCGGCGGATGATGATGCGGACCGCGTTCGGATCGGCCGAGCCAGGCGCACCGGACGTGCCAGATGCGCCCGATCCGACGTCTTGGGAATCGTGATTTCGAAGCGCGGGGGGCGACCGGCGCCGTCCGCGCGATTTTTTGCTTGCCATCGGCCGCGCGGCGCGGGATACTGATCCGCGATCGATCGACATCCTCCTCCGGCCCGCTTCCACGAGACGAGATGAACAGAGCACTGGGGTGGGCGATGTGCGTCGCCTGCCTGCACGCGTGGCCCGCCGTGGGCCAGCGCGCCGGCGAGGTCGCCATGCAGGATGCGGAGAAGCGCACCATCAGCGTGAGCGGGGAGTCGGAGATCCGCGTGGCGCCGGACGAGGTGGTGCTGACGCTGGGGGTGGAGACCTATCACGCGCAGCTCGCGGCCGCCAAGGCCGACAACGACGCGCGGGTGGCCGCCATCCTCGCCGCCGCGCGCGGGCACCGCGTCCCCGACGAGCGCGTGCGCACCGACTTCCTGCAGCTGGAGCCCCGCTACCAGAGCCGCACCGACCAGCTGGTCCACGTGGGCTACGTGGTCCGCAAGACCATCGTCATCACCTTGCGCGACGTGGCCGCCTTCGACGCGGTGCTGGGCGCGGCGGTGGCGGCGGGGGCCACGCACGTCCACGGCATCGACTTCCGCGCCACGGAGCTTCGCGCGCACCGCGACCGCGCGCGCGCGCTGGCCGTGGACGCGGCGCGCGAGAAGGCGGAGGCCATGGCGGGGCGGCTGGGGCAGCGCATCGGCCCGCCGCTCACCATCGTGGAGGGGCGCTCCGGGTGGGGGTCGGGATACGGCGGCGGGTGGGGCCAGCGGTCCTCCAGCATGTCCCAGAACGTGTCGCAGGACGCCGGCGGCGGCGAGGGCGCGGGCGACGGGTCGATCAGCCCGGGGCAGATCGCCGTGAAGGGAAGCGTCACGGTGATCTTCGAGCTGATCCGGTGAGCTCCTTCGTGGGCCACGCCCTCGCGCCGGTCATCCTCTACGCCGCCACGGAGCCCGGGCCCGTCCCCCGCCGCGCGCTCTGGCCGCTGGCGCTGGTCGCGATGGCGTGGGCCCCGGACGCCGACTATCTCCTCCGCTCCCTGATCCTCCCGGGCGATCCGCCGGTCCGCGTCACCCACTCCATCCTGGGGAGCCTGGTCGTTCCCGCCCTCGTCGTCGCCATCCTCGCGATGCGCGGCCTGCGGGGAACAATGCTGAAGCTGCGCGGGTTCCAGGCGGCCGCGGCGGGGCTGTCGCACGTGCTGCTGGACCTGCTGGTGGGCGTCACCCCGGCGGCGCTGCTGTGGCCGCTCTCCCGCGCGACGGTGCGCCTGGCGGGCGGCATCCTCCCCAGCGCGGGCCGCCTGTCGCCCGGCAACCCCTATCTCTACCGCAACCTGCTGATCGAGGTCGGCGTCCTCCTCCCCATCCTGGGGATGGCGATCCTCCTGCGCGCGGGGCCGGCGTTCCGCGCGCGCAGGCTGATCGCCGTCGGAGGGCTGGGCGCCGTATCGATCGGCTTCATGCTCCTGTCGGCCGCGCTGCCACGATAGCGCGCCCGCCGCTTCGATCACCGGAGGATCAAGGATGCGCCCGCTCGCCACCGCCGTCTCCGCCGTGCTCCTGGCCGCCGTCCCCGCGCTCGCCCAGCCCGGCCGCGACCCGCTGCGCTCGCAGTACGACGCGCTGGAATCGTGCACCACCGTGAACGTGAGCGTGTTCCGGTACGGACCCGGCGGCGGGCGCAACGTGTTCACGCTCGACGCGCAGGCCATGCACCTCGGCAAGGTCCCGCCCCCGCGGCCCATCCCCGAGGCGACCTTCCTCTTCCGCGAGGAGCGCGGCCCCGACCAGGACACGTTCGGCGGAGACGATCCCGCGCTGTCGCTCCTCCTCGACGATTCGGTCGCGCTGCGCTACCGCATGCGCCCCGCGCGCCCGTTCCCGGCCCAGCACCTGCGCGGCGGCACCCTGGAGCGCCTGTACGCGCGCATCCCCGCCGCCGACCTGCGGCGGATGGCGGGCGCCGCCAGGATCCGGGGAAAGATCGGGGACCAGGAGTTCACGCTGGACGGCGCGCGGATCGCCACCCTGCGCCTGCTCTCCGACTTCATGGCGCGCTCGCCCAGCGCCCCAGTCCCCGTGCCCGGCGGCCTCGACGCGCGCGACTGCGACAGCTACCCGTGGTCGCCCAACTTCTCGCCGTACAAGCCGGAGGCGCACGGCGGGGCACGGCGATGAGCGCGCGGCGGCCGGGACGTGGCTCCTCGATCCTCCTGACCCCTCGCGAGGCTGGTGAGATGAGCATGGTGAGCGTGCGGTACATCGTGACCGACGTGGACGCCGCGGTGGAGTTCTACACGACGCTGCTGGGATTCGAGGTCAGGATGCGCCCGGCGCCGGGCTTCGCCGCGCTGGAGCGGGGCGGCCTCCGGCTGCTGCTGAACGCGCCCGGCGCCGGCGGAGCGGGGCAGGCGATGCCCGACGGACGCGTGCCGGAGCCGGGAGGCTGGAACCGCTTCCAGATCGAGGTGGACGACCTGGCCGCGACGGTGGACCGGCTGCGGGCGGGAGGCGCGCGCTTCCGCAACGAGATCGTCACCGGCAACGGCGGCAGGCAGATCCTGGTCGAGGACCCGTCCGGCAATCCCGTGGAGCTCCTCCAGCCATTCGCCCGCTGATCGGAACGATCTTGCCAAAGACGAAACGCATTCAGAGGCGCGAGCCCCGGCGCCGTCTCCGCGCGCCGCGGGTGGTCGCGTGGGCGCTCGCGGCCCTCGTCTCGGCGCTCGCGATCGGCCGCGTGCTCCTGGCGCCGGATCCGTCGGCGGAGGCCGGGACCCGCGCGGCGCTGGCGCAGCTCGCCCACCTCCGGCCGGGGCTGGAGGCGCGAGCGGACGCCATGCAGGAGATCTTCCCGGAAGGGCGGGTGTTCACGCTCGCGCTCTACGGCCTCGCGTGGGTGGACGTGGGACGAGGCGCGAAGGACGGGGCCCTGCGCGCGCGGGCGCTGGCGGAGGCGCGCCGGGCGCTGGAGCTGGCCGAGGCGCCCCGCTCGCGGGCCGGCTTCGGGCCGGCGGGCGGGCTTCCGCACGGCGTGTTCTACGAGGGGTGGGTGGAGCACCTGCGCGCCGGGACGCTCCACCTGGGCGGCGGCGCGGCGCGCGACACCGCGTTCCGCGCCGCCTGCGAGCGCCTGGACGCGGCGTTCCGGGGCGGCGGGCCGTTCCTGGATTCGTACGAGGGGATGGCGTGGCCGGCGGACAACGCGGTGGGCGCGGCGGTGCTCCGCTCCTGCGGCACGCTCCTGGACCCGCGCTACGCACGCACCGCCGAGGCCTGGCTGCGAGCGGCCCTCGCCCGCGCCGATCCCGCCACGGGCCTCCTCCCGCACGACGCCGATTCGCCGCAGCCGCGAGGCGAGTCGGCCGCGCTGATGATCCGCTTCGTGCACGAGATCGACCCCGCGGCGGCGGCGGCGCAGTACCGGGCGTTCGAGCGCACCTTTGCCACGCGCTTCGCCGGCTTCCTCCCGGCGATGCGCGAGTTTCCGCCCGGCGTCCGCGGCTACGAGGACGTGGACGCGGGGCCCATCGTCCTGGGCGTGAGCGCCCCCGCCTCGGTGGTGGGGATCGCGGCGGCGCGGATGACCGGGCACCACCGCGCCGCCCGCGACCTGCGCGCGACGCCGGAGGTGCTGGGAGCGCCGCTGCAGTGGAGCGGGCGCCGGTCGTACGCGTTCGGCCGGCTCCCGGTGGGCGATGCGTTCCTGGCGTGGTCCACGGTCGTGCGGCCCTGGAACGTGCCGGCGGCGGCGCCGTCCCCCTCCACGCCGTACGGTGGATGGCGGGCGGTCTGGTGCGGGCTCTGGGGGCTGGTGCTCGCCCTCTCCGTGGCCCGGCTCGCGCGCATCTTTCGGCGATCCCATCCGTCGGGATCGGGCGCTCGCGATCCTGGCGCACGGGTGCGGGGCGTGTAAGCTTTCCCGCGATCGCGATCCGGCACACGGCCGGATCTCGCTGCGAGACATCCGAAGTACCCGATTCCTGATGGGCAAGAGACAACGCAGGCTCACGGCGGCGGAGAAGGCCGAGAAGCGACGCAGGCGTGAGCTGTACGGGTTTGTCTTCGTCGGCGGGAGGATGAAGCGCGTTCGCCGCCCGCCCATGATCGACGGGATGGACGCCGACGAGTTCATCCGCCGGAACGCCGGTCCCATCTGGCTGCACCAGAACGACATGTGGGAGCACATCCAGGTCGACGATACGGACTTTCTGGACGATGATGCCCATCCGGAAGATCGCTCGTCCGCACTCGGCGATGTGCCTTCCTGGGATGACGATCTGCCTCTTTGATCGGGCGGCCCGATCGTACGGTCGCGGACGCGAAGATGGACGGCCGCTGTATCATTTCCGCTCTGACCCTGGATCTCCATGAACGAAACGAAGCTGCGCGCGTGGTGGTGGGAGCGGCAGGGGCTGGACGGCTCGCTGCGCGGCGCGTCTCCGGCGGAGGTGCTGGAGCGCTCGGGATGGGCGCGCTCCGTGGGCGGGGTGGGGCCGTACCTGACGCTCTTCGCGCGGGCGGGGACGTCGCGCGAGGCGGCGGACGCGGCGGTGGCGCGCCTGGAGATCCACGAGCTTCCCAGCGCCCGAGGCTGCACCTACGTCCTCCCGGCGAGCGACTTCGCGCTGGGGCTGGCCGTCGGCGAGGCGTTCGGCGGGGCGGAGATGAAGACGGCGGCCAGGCTGGGGGTGACGGAGGCGGAGATCGAGGCGCTCTGCGATGCGGTGCTCGGCGCGCTTGGCGGCGGGGCGCTGGCGCCGGACGGGCTGCGCGACGCCACCGGCGGCGCCTGGCGCAGCCTGGGCGAAGAGGGGAAGAAGAAGGGCCTCACCACCACCCTCCCGGTCGCGCTCGGGCGGCTGCAGGCGCGCGGCGACATCCGGCGCGTCCCGGTGAACGGGCGCCTGGACCAGCAGCGCTACGCCTACGCCCGCTGGGAGCCCAACCCGCTGGCGGGGCGGGGAAGCGCGGGCGATGCCCAGACCGAGCTGGCGCGCCGCTTCTTCCGCTGGGTGGGCCCCGCGACGATGAAGGAATTCCAGTGGTTCTCCGGCCTCGGCGCGAAGGCCGCGAAGGACGCCGCCGCGCCGCTGGATCTCGTGCCGATGGAGGAGGGCAGCGACCGGCTCCTCCTCCCCGACGACGCCGACGCCTTCAGCGCCTTCGCTCCGCCGCGCGACCCGCGGTACGCGCTGGTGAGCAGCCTGGACGCCATCTCCGCCACCCGCCGCGATGTCCGCACGCTGGTGGACGCGGCCGACGCCGAGCGCATGGTGCTCACGGACTCCGGCGAGCGCTCGCTGATGGGCCTCGCCGATCTCCCCGCCCACGCCATCCTGGACCGCGGCCGCCTGGTCGGCCTCTGGGAGTACGACGCCGAAGCCGCCTCCCTCGCCTGGGCCACCTTCGACGGGAGATCGGACGCCGACCTGGAGCGCGCCGTCGCGGAGACCGAGGCGTTCGTGCGCGACCAGCTGGGCGACGCGCGCTCGTTCAGCCTCGACAGCCCCGCCAGCCGCAAGCCCCGCATCGCCGCCATCCGCGCGATGCGGTGACATTCGTTCCCCCGGCGTCCCTGTCAGGCGAGGCTACGACGAGCGCGTACCATGCGAGACGGCGCCATGCGTGACTCCACTCGGCCGATTGGTGTCACCGTAGCCGCGTAACGCGGGAGCCACGCGCGGAACGCATCCACCCCGTGACGGATGGGTTCGCGGAGGGAGCAACAAGGAAGAACCACCGTCCGAGCCATCAAGCCCACCGGACGCCGCAGCGCCGGGGGCTTTCGGCCGTCTATGGCCCGAGTGCCCACCCGAAAAAATTCGGAACGGCAGGCGACGGGGTCTTGACCCCGTCGCCTGCCGTCGAGGTTTGCTGATCTTAGCGACGAGGGCCGCGCCGTGTCTGAGCCGGAAGCCAGATTTCCACCGCAGGCACCGACCCGACCCCTTCGACGGGGCGTGCTTCCGCGCGCCGAAGATCGTTCAGGACTCGCTGCGCCCACGGCAAGACCGGGCGTTGCGAGGTGCGCCCGCGTTGCGGGCGCACCCGCAGCGTTGCGGGTGCCGCCGCAGTGTCGCCGCCCGCCTGCCGCCCGACGAGAAGCGCCTGCACGACCTCTGAAAGAAGCTTTGCGTCTGCCCCGGCGGGAAGCAGAATCACGTCGCGAGGGGCGGCGTTGGTACGACGAACCAACACGAACGGGGCGCCCGGCACCGGAAGCCGCTCGACGGTGGCGACCGTCACCGGCACCCGGCGCGGCGCCCCGGCCGATTGGGTGGCCTGCCCGGCACCCGTCGCCGGAAGGAGCGTCAGCGCGGCGGCGAGGCACCCGCCCAGGATGCGAGAAAGCATGGGTCTACTCCTTCTCAGCAGGTAGTAACGTAACCACAGCCCCACTCCTCCCAAACGCCGGTCTCCGGGTTGTAAATGTCGATGCAGACATACTCTACCAACGCCGTTGCTCCGCAAACGCTGGTGCCCCCGTTACCTGTCCCGGTGCCCCAATCCACTGTCTCGCCCCCGGTGTAGTCGCCCGGCTCGTACTGGGTCCCGCTCCCTGTGGTCCCACAATCGTACGACACGCCTCCGTCACCGTAGGCGGACGCCATCGGGTCGTAGGGATCGTATGCAACGTTCTCGATCAACTCCATTCCGCCTGTCCAACCTGCTCCACTGCTGCCGCCGCAACCGCCGGAGTCGGCCCGGCGCACAAGGATCGGGCGGTCGATGGGGTCCTGCGACCGCAGGACTTGCGCGCCCATCACGAGCGGGCCGATATCAAACTCCCCATACGCACAAAGCGCGTTGAAGCGCCCCTTGAATCGCCACACGTTCCCCGCTGGGTCGGTGGCCTCGCTGGCCTGGACGGATTCGTATATCGCCCGTCGTAGCCTCAGAACCCCCGTTCGGAGGGTACCGGCGCGGTATCCAACGAAGAGGAGCGGCGGATCAAGATGGAACGTAGCGATCCCGTAACCTCCGTCCCACCATAGATCGATCGGATCGAAGTGGTCGCGACAGAACGTAGGCCGTTCCTCGTCTACGTGCGTGACGGGCTCGGTGTAGAGCCGAGCGCTGTTCCCGATGCTCGTGGTGTCGAGAGAATACATTCCCGCCCCGAAGGCCGCGTCGAGGTCGGCGATCGTGGGGACATACGTGGTGGTGGTAGTTGTTGTACGCGGCCTCTCATCAGGACTCGCCACAGAGACGGGATCTCGCGCGATCTCCGCACAGGCGGTCACCACGAAGACAGCTAAGAGAAACGTTGATTGGCGTAGCCTGGTGCGCATTCTGAGCCCTCCTGCGGCAGTGAGTGATACGTGGCGCGAGAGCGCCGGGGCGGCTATCATTCAATGCCCCCAACGGGTTGCCGTTGTACGCGCGGGCTCTTGCCGTCACGACCGAAGAACCCCACCAGATCCGAAAGAACTCAATGACGTTTCGCGCCGAGAACGATTTCACGGACGAGGAGTGGATTGCAGCCTTTTCCTTGGTTCTCCCGCCCGATCGAGCACGCCGAGAGGCTCTGCCGTGGATCAGCCTACCCACGGATGGAGAAGCCGAGGACGACACGGCGGAAGACTTAGCCGAGTCTGAATCGCTTGGCCCCGCGAGCTACAGTGGCGATTTGTTGGACCTGCTCTCGCTGGTGTCCGACGACTGCGCCGCACGCGCTTGGCGCCTTCTTCGTATCTCAGACAAGGAGGGTAAACGCCGACGTGAAGCGTTCCGCCGGAAGATTGACGAAGCTTTACGCGACCGCGACAAATAAGAATTGGCCGCGCAGCCTGCGGAGGCTGTGCGGGCCAAATGTTGCTACTCGCACGTGAGTCGTCAAGCTCCCTAAGCGCCGTCGCGTTCCTTCGTCATCCGCGCGAACAAAGTCCGGATCGCGAGAACGGCCGAGAGCGAAGGCCAGCGCTACCGCCAACGGCAGGACCCCCGCTGCCAGCCCGTGCCATCCGGAAAAGACGAGCCCCGCTCCCCACCCCACCACCACAGCGGCGACGTAGCGAGCGGGGCGGGGCCGGCCGGCCGTCACCCGCGCCAGATGCATGCGGTATCCGCGCGTGCGCGACGGGCCGGCGCTTCGGTTTCGTTGATTCTCGCCCGCAGCTCGCGCCGCCGCACATCGAGTTCCGCAAGCTCCGCCTCATCGTATCGCTCTCCGCTTAGAAGCCGCGCGACTTCCATCGCGCAGGACGCCAGTTCCGCCCGTAGCTCCTCGATCCCGAGATGTTCACAGTCCCGAGCCATAGTACCCGTCCTCCCTCAGCGGCCCCAGGCCAGCCCCCAACTCCTTGTCGAGGCGCCGCCGTAGCTCTCGCGCGCGGAGGTCGAGTGCGACGATCCGCGCCTCATCGCGGTTAGGGGAGGCGAGGAGCCCGGCCAATTGCGCGTTCACGGCCGCAAGCGCGGCTCGCGTGTCGGGATAGTCCGCGCCGTTCATCCGGCCGCGCGGCCTTCGCGCGCGAGCGCGGCGTGGTGGATCTCCTGGCCACTTTCCAGGCGGGTGCGCATCCGTGAGGGTGGTGCGCAGGGTGTGGCGCCACGTTCCGAAAGGCGCCGAACCGCTTCACTTTGCCTGGATGCAACGAGCACGGGGCCGCTGGAACACCCAGCGGCCCCGGCTTACATGCCTTTACACCGCCCTCACCATGGAGGGCGCGCTGGCGGAGTACCGGAAGCACTTCGTGGACAACGGCTTCGGAGTCGCGCCCGGGCTGCTGGCGCCGAGGGACCTGGTTTCCGTCGACGTTCGCGTGGAGCCCGTGCTGAACCTGACGAGCGCGGAGGTCCGCGCGGATCTTGGGATCGCGCTGGAACACCTGGTGGGCGACACGAAGGCGGACCTCGCGGCCTGCCGCCGTACCGCGTGGGAGGACGTCCGCTCCGGCCATCGCGGGATTCTGGCGCCGTCCGCGGCGAAGAAGGGAGAGCGCACGCTGATGCTCTACGTTGAGAGTGATCGCGGCCGCCTGGTCGTCAGCAACGACCCGGACCGGATTTCGATCAACTACGGCCCCAATCCACTGTTCACGTGATGTCGTACGGATGGACGAAGCCCCGCCGCGCCGATCGCGGCGGGGCTTCGTTCGACCGTGGGAGACACGAAGCATCGCGTGGCAGGCTCCGAGAACGCGGCCGCATCAGGAGCGGAACGCCTGCGTCCCGCCGTGGAACCCTCGTCGGAGATGAGTATCGAAATCTTTCGGAGAGGCACCCTTCGGACTCCTCTCTCCTCGATCCACATCCACCCGCCGTTGCGCGCCTTCGTCGCCCGAAGAGAAGCCCCTGGTGCCTTCAGGGATCGCAAACCGCGTCGATCAGGAGGGTCGGCGCGGGGAGCGGCCTCTGCTCCACATCCCCTGATGACGCAGTTGGTGGGGACGGGCGAGCGGGAGATTCCGATCGTGCGATCCGACGTGCCGGCCCGCCGTCCCGGAGGAGCGGGCGACAGCCTGCTCTCACCGGGCGATCACGCCGCCGTGGTGCGCAGGATGAGCTCCACCGTCTGCTCCGGAGCGTCCCAGTGCGGGAAGTGGCCGCAGGCGTCGAACCAGTGCACCCGCGCGTCCGGAAAGCGAGCGGCCGCGCGGTCGGCCTGCCGCGGGAGGCACACGCGGTCCTGGCGGCCCCACGCGATCACCATCGGGCGCGTGGCGCTTCCGGCCGGCATCCCCTGCTGCTCGGGCCCGTGCACCAGGCTGGCGAGCATGGGGTCGAACGCCGGCGCGGCGGCGTAGGCGCGCATCTCCCGCAGCACCACGTCGGGCGGAAGGAGCCAGGGGCGCGCGGAGAGCTGCGCCAGGAGCAGCGTGCGTCCGGCCGCGCTCCCCGCGAGCGCCGGCATGGCCGGCTGGAGGCGGCGGACCAGGCGGATGCTGGCCCCGATGGTCACGCCGAACAGGGTGCGCTCCCACCCGTTCCAGAACCCGCCGGGATCGAGCGACACGGCGGCGCCCACCACGCCGCGCCGCGCCAGCTCCAGCACCAGGCGCGCCCCCATCGAGCTGCCGGCCACGTCCACGCCGCGCAGGCCGTGCGCGTCCAGAAACGCCGTGACCGCGTCGGCGAAGGTCGCGATGGACGTCTCGCCGGCGAGCATCGGCGTCGCGCCATGGCCGGGGAGATCCACCGCGATGACCTCGCGCTCGGCGGCCAGCGCGTCGAGCACCATCGACCACGACTGCCAGGCTCCACCCAGCCCGTGCAGCAGGAGGAGCGGCCGGCCGGCGCCCATGCGCGCGTGGTTCATGCCGCCGGCGGATCCCTCGCGGCGGGGCGCGTGCGTGATGTGCGGGGTGTCGCTCACGGGTGGGGGCGGCGCCGCGGCCGCGGGGCGGGGAAGGCGGGATCGCCGAGGATCGTGCTCAAGCCAGTGCCTTCATCGGACGTCTCTCCATCCCGGGGATGACCGCGCGCGCCGGCCGGCGCGACTCGTCACGTGCACGGCCCTCGAAGGCACAACGCACGTGGCGAGCCGGAGGATCCCTCCGCCCGGAAGTCGCGCTGCCGCCGGCCCGTCTCCCGGATCCGCCCCGGCCGACCGGCGCCGCGCACGGGAAGAGCCCCACCGGGTGCCGCGCGGGCCATGATTCCTGCATCACTCGAAGAACACGCTGCTTCCTCCGATCGCGCTGCCGCCGCGCACCAGCTCCTGGTTGCGCCGGGCGCGCGCCTCCACCGCCCCCTCGTCCACGCGCCCGCCCCGGGACGCGAGCGTCCGCCGGGGCTCGTCGTCGTCCAGCAGGTCGTACACGCGGGCGTCCTCGTCCGTCTCCAGCGCCCGCACCACGGCGCGGTGCAGGGGCGCGATCATCGACCCGCCGCCCGTGAGCGTCTGCGCGTTGACGGGGCCGCGCACGTGCTCCCGGATGAACGTGTCGCGCACGGCGATCACGCGCTCCGCGAACTCCCGCAGCGCCTCGCCCGTCCGCCCGCCGTCGGCCCCGCCGCCGAGGGTGCGCGGCCTGCCGCCGGCGCCGCCCAGGGTGACCGGCACGCCGCGGTACAGGTCGATCTTCAGCGCATCCCACTCGCCGGGCGACAGCTGACGGATCTCGCGCTGCGCGTCCTCGTCCAGGCTGTCGTAGACGGCCTGGTCCAGCTCGCGGATCCCCAGCTCGTACGACTGCTGGACGATCCGGGGGCGGTGCCAGTCGTCCGAGGCGAAGCTGGTGTCGAACTCCACGTACCCGAAGTCCGTGGTGAACCCCCCGATGTCGATCACCAGCACGCCGAAGCTCCCCGACATGCGCCGGAGCGCCTGGAGCAGCCCTTCCGGCTCCAGCATCCTCACCAGGTGCAGCGAGCGGCCCGCCCGGGGGGTGAAGGGCGCGGCGGGCGGATACCAGGTCGCGTTCCGCCCGCGGGTGAACATCCCGCACGCGTTGGATTCCGGCTCGTAGACGGTCACCCGGCCGTGCGCCGGACGCCACCCCGCCGCGTGCAGGATGCCCCCCACGCGCCCGTCCATGTCCGCGGCGTCGATCCGGGGGACGCAGACGCGGACCGCGCTCGCCGCCACGTCCTCGCCGTACGGGGAGCGCTCCAGGCTTTCCCGCAGGCCGCGGAAGAACTGGATGGCGACCTCTTCGTAGTCGTCGCCGCCGTCGGCCCGCGGCGCCTGCCCCATCTCGTCCCGGCGCGCCTGCTCGGAACCCGTGGCGAAGAGCCGGGCCTTCCAGTAGCGGTAGATGCGGACGCCCTCCCCCGGCGCCCGCGCGCCCGCGGCCGCCCCGATCAGCCAGCGCGCACCGCCTTTTTCCTCCACCCGGGCCACCACGGACGGGACGCAGAAGTCCACCTCGTCCGAGGCGAGCGGCAGGTCGCGGAGCAGCTCCGACTCGCCGTTCCAGTCCCGCCGGATGGCGACCTTCGTGTACGCACTGCCCAGGTCGATGGAGACCAGCCGACGGTTCTTCACCGCGCCTCGCGACGATGGGGGGATGACGATGCGGGGATGAGAAGAGCCGGCGCGTCTCCCGCCACGGCCCCCGGAACCGGCGCCATCCTACCACGCCCGGCGATCCGCCCGCCAGGGGTGATCGTGACGCGCGCCGAGCAGCCGGCGACGATGACATGGATCCCCAAACGCCACGCTGGTCCCTGGGCGGCGCCGGCCGGGGGGCGGGACCTGCGCCGGCCGCGCGTCCTGATGGAACTTGTCGAATCGCGTGTGCATGGTCGCCCAGATGTCAGCGACGGCCCGGATCGGATCCCGATCAACCACGGCCCCGATCCCCTCATCGTGTAGCTCCCCCCGCGTCAGCCGCCTGCGTGAACCGTGTCCCTGCGCGGATGACCGCGGGCAATCGACTCCAGGTGGGCGGAAGCGGCGAGCGGCTCGGCCCAGGCGGGCCGCGGTGGTGCTCACACCGATCGACCGGAAGGCGCGGGGTCGGCGCCCATCCTTCCGCCTTGCCGCGATCCGGGCGCGGGAGCGGGGCTTGCGGCACGCTCCGGGGACCGCGTTCTTTTCCGTCGCCGGCGCATCGCCGCTCCGGCTTTGCCCCGCACCCGATCCCGCGCGCCTCCCTTCCGCCAGCGTCCACCATGAGCGACCCGCACTCTCCCGACGCGCACGCATCCGACGCGCGCACGGCACCCGCCCCGGAGCTGGAGCTCCGCTACCGCTCGGGGTACGGCGCGCCGCCGCCGCGCCGCATCCGGCTGGAGGTGCCGGGGTGGGCCGGCCACTCCACCGCGCACGGCGACGGCGCGCCCGCGCAGCCGTGGCACTGCCGGCCGTTCGTGGAAGGAGCCACCTACGGGCTGGAGCTGGTCTATCCGTACCGCACCGAGTGCCGCGTGCACAACGAGGGCGGCGCCATCCGCTTCGAGGGCGGGCTGGACCCCGAGCTGGAGCAGGCGGGGGCGCCGCACCCGTTCGGCGTCTTCGCGGCGAGGCACTACGGGATGGCCACCGCGCTCGACCTCCTCCCGCCTCCGGGGTACGCGCTCCGGCTGGGGCCGCACCCGCGCTACTTCACCGAAAGCTCCGGCGAGGTGCCGCTGGCCCTCCCCGGAAACCTGCAGCGCTTCTGGCCGCAGCAGTTCTTCGCCGTCTTCCGCGCGCCGCCGCCGGGCGAGGTGCACGTGTTCCGCCCCGGCGAGCCGTACGCCCAGCTCCTCCTGGTCCCCGCGGCCGAGACGTACCGGGTGGAGCCGATGGAGGCGGAGGTGGCCCAGGACCGCGCGCGCCAGGACCGCCAGGTGACCCTGTTCGCCTTCCTCCTCTCCAGGCGGATCTGGAAGTCCGACGCCGGCCACTGGTTCGACGACAAGTACAAGCAGCTGCTGCGTCTCTTCCGCGCCGGCGGCCCGGACGCCGTGCGCCGGCGCCTCCAGGAGGTGGAGGACCGCGCGACGCCGAAGCCCAGGAAGTGAGCCGCCGGAGGACGGGACGCAGAAGTCCGCCTCGTTCGAGGCGAGCGGCAGGTCGCGGAGCAGGTCCGACTCGCCGTTCCCGTCCCGCTGTCCGGGGATGCCGCACCAGCCTGGAGCGCAGCCAGCTTTGAAACACCGCAGCAGCCGTGGCGGAGGTCGCCACGGCTGCTGCGTTCGGAGTCCTTCCGTTACGCCGAGAGGCGTCGCGTTGCCGGTCGACCCGGGATCTCGCCTGGATCAGGGGTTCCGCCGCCCTCCGCCCGCGCGCGCCAGCGCCTCGCCGCCCCCCACGACGGGCACCGAGAACGACGTCCCCGCCAGATCCACCGTCAGCCGCGCTCCCGGCCGGGGCGAGAGCGTGAACTCCGGGTCGCTGGACATGATCATGATCCCCAGCTGCTTCCCGGCCGGGATGACCTGGTCGTCCGGCTCCAGATCGAAGGTCAGGTCGTAGTACCTCCCCGGGACGAGCGGCTCGCCGCGGCGCGTCGAGGTGTAGACGCCGCCGCGCGTGAGCGACGCATGGTTCTGGATGTCGGCCCACCCGCGCGTCACCACGCCGGCGCGGCTGGCGTCGCCGATCGCCGTGGAGTCGTAGGGAAGCGTCACGATCCAGACGGTGAGGTTCGCCGCGGGCCGGTCGACGGCGACGCGCACCGTCACGCGCGGGGTGCCGGAGATGTGCAGCGAATCCGTGAGCGGCGCCGTCGCGAAGAGCAGGCGATGGTCCGAGCGCGCCGCGCCGGCGTTGGCGCTGCCGCTGACGGCGGCGTCGTCGACGATGGAGCCGGTCCCCCGCGAGGGCTGGAGAGCCAGCGGGCCGATGCCGTTGCCGCCACCCGTGGGATGAAGCCGGACGAGCGCCGATCCCGGCGCCGGGAACGACGCGAACGGAACCGGCGCCGGCCTCCCGGCACGCTGCCCCGACCCACGCGCCGCCGCGCGGGCCGAATCGGCGGCGGTGCTCGACACGATCCACACCGGCGGATCGCGGCGGACGCCGTTGTCCACGCCGTACAGGTAGTGCGTGAACCAGCGGTTCACCATGTCGTCGGGCGGATCGCCGCCATGGCCGCCCTGGTGCAGGTACATCGAGACGGGGAGCCCGCGCGCCTTCATCGCCTCGTAGACGCGCACGCTGTGCGACGGCATGACGTTGAAGTCGTTGAGCCCGTGCGCCAGCAGCACCGCCGCCCTGATGTTCCCCAGGTGCGGCAGCAGCTCGCGCGAGGCCCAGAAGTCGTTGAAGTCGCCGGTCGCGCGGTCCTGCCCCGCGGCGAAGACGCCGCCCTTCACGATGCGGTCGCACGCGGCGCGCGTGGTGGGATTGCCGCTGGCGATGAAGTCGTAGAGCACGTCCACGTCTTCCCCCAGGTACCCGCCCGGCGAGCGCACCAGCCCGTTGGAGCGGTAGTAGTGGTAGTAGGAGGTGTTCGCGGAGACCGGGATGACCACCTCGAGCCCCGCGACCCCCGTCGTCGCCGCGGCGAGCGGGAGCGTGCCCTCGTACGAGGTGCCGATCATCCCCACCTTCCCCGTCGACCACGACGTCGCGGACACCGGCTGGCCTCCGCTGGGAGCCGAATAGCCGTTCGCGCGCCCGTTCAGCCAGTCGATGACGAACTTCATCGCGGTGCGCTCCGGCACGTCGCCGATGGTCACGCATCCCCCGGAGCGCCCGGTGCCCGGCGCATCCGAGTGCACCACGGCAAAGCCGCGCGGCACCCACGTACGCACGAGCTGGTTCGAGATGCGCGTGCGCGTCGAATCGTACGGGGGAGGGAGCATCGGGTTGCGCGGCGGCGCGGGATCGCCGAGCTCCTGGCGCACGTTCCAGAACTCGAAGCTGCGCGCGATGCCGGCGTAGTAGGGGCTCGACCCGTACACGACCGGCACCTTCAGGCCCCCGGTCTCCGTCTGCCGGGGCCGCGTCACCGCCACGTGCACGCGGTCGTTGCGGCCGTCGCGGTCGGAGTCGAAGTCCGTCTCGACCCAGAGGTTCTGGCGAATCCACTGCGCGGAATCGGCGAAGGCGGGAACCACCTGCGCCATGCCGTTCACGAAGACGGGCCGGGCCTGCGCCGCCTGGGGGTTGCCGGCCGTCACCTGCGCGCCAGGCGACGCGGCGCAGACCAGCGTGAGCGCGACGGCGATGCCGGCGCGGCGGAAACGTGATTCTGTCATGAGCGGTCGCGGCGGTGCTCCCCTCGGCCGGGGGAGAGTGGAGTTCGACGAACACCCCGGGCCGGGGCAAGCGGGCCGGCGGGAAGGTTACCGATTCGGAGCCGGTGGGAAAAGGGAGCGGATGAATCCGGGCTCATCCGCTCCCTTCTTCCGTCTTTACAGCCGGGTCGACACGGCTGCTTCGTTCGTCCTTCAGTTACGCCGCGAGCCGCCGTAGCACCTCGACCGCGACGCACTTGTAGACCGTCACGCACACCAGCTCGCCCCGAGGATCGGGCATCTCCCACCAGCGGTCCACGACCTTGTACGCGGGCTGCGCGGCGGGTGCGGGCGTTGTCCTGTGGATTCTTGGCGATCACCCGCGGTCGCGCATTTCGACCATGGTGTTCTATTGGCTCACCGTCGAGTAACATTTCCTTGCGGAACAACACGCATCAACTCATTAATGCTTTGTGACTGGCGTGGCTCGCTCTCGGTTTCTGTGAGCGTCTCTTTCCCCCTATTTCCTCCATGTTCCCATGAAGATTCTTGCTTGGATCATCGGCCTCTTTGTCTTTGTCTTTTTAGGCGGGTCCGCATTTGCAGCTGGCAAGGATAGTCTTGGCGCTTTTGTCGTTGTAGTCGGATTACTCATACTTGCCCCAGGATTCTTTCAGATGCGGAAACGTGCATTTCAGATAGGCATGGAATGGGGACGTGGCAAGTCAGACCGCATTGATGCGATGAGAAGGTGATATGCCGCTTTGGGGCGAGTCTAAAAACAGCATGCGCCGGAATGCGCGTGCCCGCGGGGCAAACTTGGAACGGTGGGTTCCAACATTTGTAGACTTAGGCAGGGTAGACGGCTTAGGCATCGTACAGATGAACCACTCGTTTGCTGTGGCGTCAGCGTCGGATCTGCTGTTCTACGACTGTGATTCCAAGCTGTATGCAGAGAGCAGGGTGTCAGATCCCTTTGACTATGCACGATCATACATCGGTCGCGTGCCGATCGATGCAATCGCAGCAATACGGGCAGGTGCATTGAACGATGAACTGATCCGCCGCACCCGTACGCGTGGGTTCTGGAAGGACTTAGCCTTCAATAAGACGATCTACGCGGCGGTAGGGGCAAGCCGCAGCACCGTTTCGATGGCCGGATTAGTCGTTATCGACGTGAGGGAAGCCGATCCAGCTAAACAGCCGCGGGTGATGTTCGGGATTCCGCATCGGGGTGATGGTGGAGAAAGTGCCTTCGGCTTCGTGGGTGAATTACTTCCTGGCGCCTTGTCCGCAGCACTGGAAATCGCGGGTCTTACCTTGGAGTACGTGGACACGCAAACGCGAGACGAGCGCGCCGCGGTCAACGCGCGAGCGGTAGCTCAAGGGCTCCTGCGCCTCGCCGGGAGTCCCCACGCGACGTGTGGCTCGTTGGAAGCGGGCGTTGACGTGCCCGTGGCTCTTGGGTGGGATCGGGCGTAAATGGCCTCCTTTCGCCGCTCACAGAATGCCCGTTTCAGTTCAGCGGTGATCCCGCGGCCGAGTGTTCCAAACGGCGCAACAGCCGCGGCGGACTTCACCACGGCTGCTGATCTCGGTCCCTCTACGCCGCGAGCCGCCGCACCACCTCCACCGCGCCGCGCTTGTAGACCGTCACGCACACCAGTTCGCCCTTCGGATCTCGCACCTCCCACCAGCGCTTCTTCTCGCGCTTGACGACGGTATACGCGGGCTGCGCGGCGGGTGCGGGCGCGTTGTCCTGCTGCTTCCTGGCCATCGTGCTCTCCGATCCTCTTGACCCCGGCCGTCCAGCAGGGCAACTTTGGCGAGCGGGCGGCCTTTGGGTCGGTTCGTGATGAGGCTGGTCGGAGCTTCTTTGACGGAGGATCGGCCAGCCTCTTTCTTACGCCCTGCCGTACAGAATTTACTGTACTCAGGCTACAGTGTCAAGATTTTTCTGCACATAGGAAGGAGAGAAACAGTGCCTGAAGACGTACCTGCATTGGTTGAGCGGGCTCTAGCCGAAGGCCCATTCACAATGCAACAAGTTGCCCACGAATCTGGCATCAGCTACGACTCGCTTTACTCTTGGACAAAGCGACGGCGTGTGCCACGCGCAGATACATTGCGGCGGTTGGCGGCTGGATTTGAAGCGAGAGCAAATCGAATTTGGGGGATTGCCAATGAATTGCGCGGTGCCGCAGATAAGCTGGATGGTGCAGGAGGCAATTGACTTTTCACGTTCTTGCACCCGGCGTAAACACCCCAAGTTAACGAAAGTAGCCGAGGAGGAAACGGCGTGCGGTCCCGGTGCAGAACCGCACGCCAGGACGTTACTTAAATTACGAGGGTGGAGTTGAAACCGCTGGCGTAGCCGTAGGCAGCTTTGTCAAGTCGATAGAAATAGGAGCTGAGAAACTTCTGGTGACGGACCCTCCGGAAGATCGCGGCAGTAACAGGTCAAGAGAAATGCTGCAGTTTCCCGCGGTAGGTCGATTCTGCGGATCAAGCCCAAACACATGCTCGCCCTCGAGATAATAGAGCCCCCCACCTTCGTGGACGACGTAGGTCTGGATGTTCGTCTTCCACGAACCGCACTCTAGCTGAGTCGGGAGGTAAACCCGTGTTCCGGTGCCAAACGCCTGCCGATTGATCGCCACCAGATCGTCCAAAATGGTGAAAGGCACCCGCATCCTCATCTGCGACAAATTGGTCGCAACTTCGGTAGGGACTGCGGTGCGGGGAGGCTGAACGACAGGCTGATCGGAAGTTTGAACAGGTGCATGGGCTACCAAGGTCAATCGCTCGGTTCCAGCTCGCCGCTGGTTTGTGATCGTGTACTCAAGATCGATCGTACCGTCGGCCCGTTCCGAGGGCGGAATGTTGTCCCACATAGATGTAAACCGTACGGTGAATGCGCACTGAGCGGACCCCGGCGAAATCGGTGCAACACTGGCAAGGCGGAGGGTACCCCAAGTCGGCTGAGTAGATGTGACAGTTGAGTTCCACTGAGCTAGAGCGCAAGCCTCGGTGGGAACTCCGCTAATCACCTGTAAGTGCTGCTGAACCGTTCCCTGCGCAGCATAGCGGAGAGACGGGTCCGGGTGAGCTTGATACTGCGCCTCTTCCGAGAGCACCTTGCCAATCGCAGCCGGAGACGGGAGCGTATCCCAGCTCGCTTGTGTTGTTGGCCTAGAGAGTATGTAGACACGAAAACCATTTGCAACTAATTGTTCATTGGTTTGAGCCCGCGCCTCCACAGTTGCATTCACTGATGCAACCATCCAGTTTCCACCCGCATTAGCATTGAGCGATCCACTTGTGCGGCGCTCCATATCGCGCACTGTTATCACCAGCCAACCCGTGACTGCATCTAGGAAAGCCGCATTGGCAGGCTTGGCGTTGCGATCCGCGTAATAATCCCAAATCAACATGTTCGCGCGCACACGTTCCGCGCCTGAAGACCGGAGGGCGCGACCGAGTGGAGAGAGGAAGCGCCCGCGCATGATACTTAGGTCCTGACGACCTGTACGATCGAACTCTAGGTTAACGGCCGCACGAATTGAGGCCGTAGGAACATTACCGCCTGTCTCTGCGTTTATCGCGGTTTTAAGCATTGACATGCACGAAGACAGATAATACACGTTGTCAAAATCCCGGTCCGGCTGAAAATCGCGAGCATCCATCTCCAAAAAACGCGTATTAATGTTACTGTTGTTCCTCCAGTCATTCAATGAACGGGTTAAAAATACAAAGCGAAAGAGTGCCGCGAGACTCGAACCGCTGAATTCCTCAACCGGTAGTGAAAGTTCAGCTTCATCGGTGACCAGATCTTTAGCATCATTCGCATCTCGGAACCGCCGCCCAGCGTTCCCAGGAAAGCAGCGCGTACCAAGATCCTGGAGCGCATTGTCAAGCACGTCCTCCACCGTATTCTGGGCAGTCACAGGAGAGGTCACGAGTCCGATGCTCGTGAGAAACATTGCAACCATTGTCAAAACGACTCGCAAACGCATGGTAGGATCTCCGAGAAGCTGGACGGATGAAAGGGGAAAGCATAGGCTAGGATAGATCGCACGCATTAATCCGTCAATCTTTTTCACGCCGTAGCGCAGGAACAGCGCGGGCACCATCAGCATGTTCAGCACGACGGCCTTTAGCAGGCCGCCGAGGAACACCGCCGCCATCTCTCGCCCATCACTTGATCTCTTTCAGCTCCGTGTAGTCGCCGCGGGTGCGCAGGGTTACGGTGACGGGGGCTCGGCCGCGGTTGGGCCAGAACCAGCCGTGCATCCCGTCGAAGGCGGCGACCAGCTCGCCGCTGTCGGGCGCCTGGGCCTGGCCCTTCTCGTAGCCGTGGTACGAGAGACCCGGCCGGTCGGCGTGCGTGTCGAAGTTCACCACGCCGCCCGCCACCGTCCACTCGAAGTTGACCCGCGCGCCTTCGCGCATCGCCAGCTTGATCTCCCGGCCCTAGCCGGGCGCCAGCGCGATCTCCGTCACGTGCGAGTTGCCCGTATCCACGCCTCATCCGACGCCCTCCAGCGCCGGCTCGGGCTCTGCGCGCTCCGTGCTCGTCGCCGGAGCCCGCCGCTCCGCGCCGTAGCGCAGGAAGAGCGCGGGGACCACCAGCATGTTGAGCGCGACGGCGGAGAGCAGGCCGCCCAGCACCACGATCGCCATCGGGCTCTGGATCTCGTTCCCCGGCTCGCCGCCGGCCAGGGCGAGCGGGATCAGCGCCAACCCGGCGGAGAGCGCCGTCATCAGCACGGGGTTCAGCCGCTCCATCGATCCGCGGTAGACCGCCTCCCGCAGCGGCACCCCTTCGGCCAGCAGGTGGTTGTAGTGGGAGACGAGCAGGATGCCGTTGCGCACGGCGATCCCGAAGAGGGTGATGAAGCCCACCAGCGTGGCGACGTTCATCACCCCGCCCGAGAGCACCACCGCGAAGATCCCCCCCACCAGCGCCATCGGCAGGTTCACCATCACCAGCAGCGTCTGGCGCAGCGAGCGGAACTCCAGGAAGAGGAGGAGGAAGATCGCCGCCAGCGACAGCAGCGAGAGCACGCCGATGGTGCGCGTGGCCTCGCCCGCCGACTCGAACTGCCCGCCGTACTCCAGCGAGTAGCCCCGCGGCAGCCGCACACGCTCCGCGACTCCCGCGCGGATCTCCTCCACCACGCTCCCCACGTCGCGCCCGCTGACGTTGGACTGGATGACGATCTTCCGCTGCGCGTTCTCGCGGCTGATCCCGTTCGGCCCGCGGTCGTTCCTCACCTCCGCCAGCGACGAGAGCGGCACCTGCACGCCCACGGGCGTGTCGAAGCGCGCCTGGGCGATTCGCTCCAGGCTCCCGCGCGCGGTGGAGTCGAAGCGCACCACCAGGTCGTAGCTCTGCTGTCCCTCCAGCACCTGGCTGGCCACCTCGCCCGCGAACGCCACGTCGATGGCCTCGGCCAGGTACTCCGGGGTGACGCCGTAGCGCGCCATCGCCTGGCGGTTCATGGCGATGCGGGCCTGCGGCACGTCCGCCTGCTGCTCCACCGCCACGTCGGCCGTCCCCTCCACCCCCTCGGCCACGCGCTTGATCTCCTCGCCCAGCCGCCGCAGCTCGTACAGGTCGGGCCCGAAGAGCTTGATGGCGATGCTGGCGCGCGTCCCCGAGAGCATGTGGTCGATCCGGTGGCCGAGCGGCTGGCCGATGGTGATCTCCGTCCCCGGCACCATCCGCAGCTTCCCGCGCAGCTCGTCCACGGTCTCCTCCAGCGAGTGCCCGGAGAGGTCCAGCCGCACGTCGATCTCGGCCGCGTTCACCCCCTGCGCGTGCTCGTCCAGCTCGGCGCGCCCGGTCCGCCGCGCCGTCGCCTCCACCGCCGGGTGCTCCAGCAGGATCTGCTCGATCCGCCGGCCGATGGCGTTCGACTCGTCCAGCGAGGTGCCGGGGACGGTGAGCGCGCTGATCACCAGCGACCCCTCCTGGAACTCCGGGAGGAACGCCTTCCCCAGGAACGGCAGCATCGCCAGCGCGGCGGCCACGGCGAGCGCGGCGCCTCCGACCAGGAGCCGGGGCCGCCGGAGCGCCGGCTCCAGCACCCGCCCGTACCACGCCTTGAGCATCCGCGGCACCGTCGGCTCGTGCTCCGCCTCCAGTCCCTTCGCGCGCGGAAGGAGGTACGTGCAGAGCGCCGGCGTCAGCGTCAGCGCCACCACGAGCGAGGCCAGGATGGAGACGATGTAGGCGATCCCCAGCGGCTTCAGCATCCGCCCCTCGACGCCCGAGAGGAAGAAGAGCGGGACGAAGACGATGCAGATGATGAGCGTCGCGGTGGTGATGCTCGCCCGGATCTCCCTGGACGCGGTGAAGATCACCTCGGCCGCCGGACGCCGCCGGTCGACCGGGAGGAGGCGGTTCTCGCGGAGCCGCCGGAAGACGTTCTCCACGTCGATCACCGCGTCGTCCACCAGCGCGCCGATGGCGATGGCCATCCCCCCCAGCGTCATGGTGTTGATGGTGATCCCCAGCCACCGCAGCGCGAAGACCGCCACGACGAGCGAGAGGGGGATCGCCAGCACGGAGATGAACGTCGTCCGCGCGCTCCAGAGGAAGAGGAAGAGGATCACGACGACCAGGATCGCCCCGTCGCGGAGCGCGTGCATCACGTTGTCCACCGCCGTGCGGATGAACGTCGCCTGGCGGAAGACGCCCTTGTTGACCGTCACCCCGGCGGGGAGCGTCGCCTGGATCTCGTCCAGCGTCGTGTCGATCCGGCGGGTGAGCTCCAGCGTATTGACGGCCGGCTGCTTCATCACCGACATCACCACCGCCGGCTTCGCGTCGATGGAGGCGTCGCCCAGCTTCTCCGACGGCCCCACGCGCACCTCCGCCACGTCGCGGATCAGCACCGGCGTGCCGCCGCGGACGGCGACGACGGTGGCGCCGATGTCGGCGACGCTCCGAGCGCGGCCCACGCCGCGGATCACGTACTCCTGGCCGCGGTCCATGTACACGCCGCCGGAGGCGTTCACGTTGGCGCCCTCGGCCGCGTGGAGGACGTCCAGGAGCGTCACCCCGTAGGCGCTCAGCCGGTCGGGGGAGACCAGCACCTGGTACTGCTTCACCGCGCCGCCGATGGGGACCACCTGCGCCACCCCGGGGACCGCCAGGAGGCGGCGGCGCACCGTCCAGTCCGCCACCGCGCGCACCTCCATCGGGGAGACGTCCGGCCCGCCGGTCACGCCCACGATCATGATCTCGCCCATGATGGAGGAGACGGGCGCGAGGACCGGGGGAGGCACGCCGTCGGGGAGGGAGGCGGCGACCATCTGGAGCTTCTCGGCCACGATCTGCCGGGCCTGGAAGATGTCCGTCCCCCACTCGAACTCCACGAAGACGATGGAGATGCCCTGCGAGGTGGCCGAGCGGACGCGGCGCACCCCCGTGGAGCCGTTCACGGCCGTCTCCACCGGGAAGGTGACCAGCGTCTCCACCTCCTCGGGCGCCATCCCGTGCGCCTCCGTCAGCACGGTGACGGCCGGCGCCGTCAGGTCGGGGAAGACGTCCACCGGCATCCTCATCGCCGTCCACGTCCCCGCCAGCAGGAGGAGCGCGGAGGCGATGGCCACCAGCAGCCGGTTGCGGATCGACCAGCGGATCACTGCGTCGAGCATCGTCGCCCCCTCAGTGCGCGTGGCCGCCCGACATGGGCGAGCTGGACAGGGAGGCGAGGCGCACCTGGTAGGCGCCGCGGGTGACCACCATCTCCCCGGGCCGGATCCCCTCCAGCACCTCCGTGACGCTCCCGTCGCTCTCGCCGACGCGCAGGCGCCGCTGCTGGAAGGTCTCGCCGCCCAGCTGCACGTAGGCCACCGGCATCCCGTTGTCGTCCAGGATGGCGCTGGTGGGGATCGCCACCCCGCGCGTCGTCCCGCCGACCGGGAGCGTCGCCCTGCCGAACTGCCCCACGCGCAGCGCGCCGCCGGAGTTGTCGACGGCGAAGACGACGGGGACGGTGCGGGTCTGCGGATCCACCGTGCTCCCGACGGAGACCAGCCGCGAGGCGGTGCGCGCCCGGGCGTCGCCCTCCACGGTGAAGGTGGCGCGCGCGCCGGACGGGAGGCGCGACGCGTCGGCGGCGGGGAGGCGCACGCGGAGCCAGACGGTGCCGGGGTCCACGATGGTGAAGAGCGGCGCCCCCGCGTCCACCCGCCCGCCGGGGACGAAGCCGCGCTCGGTGACGTAGCCGGAGATCGGCGCGCGCACCCGGTAGCGGTAGTCCGCGTCCGGCCCGCCGCCCATCGCCCGCGCCTCGGCCCGGGCGACGGAGAGGGCGTGGCGCGCCTCCTCCAGCCGCTTCCCCGGGATGGCGCCGGCGTCGAAGAGGCGCTGGCCGCGGGCCACCTCGCGCTCCAGCCGCTGCACGTCCCCGCGGATCCGCGCGTAGCCGCCCTCCTCGGAGGTCGGCGACAGCACCGCCATCACCTCCCCGGCCCGCACGTACGCGCCGACCGATGGCGCGCCGCGGTTGGCCTCCGCCGCGGCGATCCCGCTCGCGGGCGCGGAGACCTGCACCTGCGCCCCGTCCACGGGCGCGACCTCGGCGGGCGCCTCCACCGAGCGGGCCACGTCGCGCTCGGTGGCCGGCTCCATGGCGAAGTCGGTCACCCACGCCTGCTCCTTGAGGAAGGAGATGCCGCCGGCGACCTCCTCCTCCTCGCCCGCCGGAAGCTGCTCTTCGTCCGCCCACACGCGAACGTCGGGGAGCGTGTGGACGCTGCTGACCTGCGGGCTCCGGAGCGCGAGCTGCACCTGGTAGGCGCCCGGCTCCTCGATGACGGGATCGAGGAGGAAGATCCCGTTGCGCGCGGGCTTCTCCAGCGTGAACTCCTGGGCGACGGCCCCGCCGCGCAGGAAGCGCACGGTGAGCGTCCCGGCGGTGATCGGCCTGAAGTCCTTCCGGTTGGTCAGGTGGATCGCCCAGTTCCCCGTGGCCTTGTCGGCGATGAGGTGCGGGTACTCCAGGAAGAGCTCGGTGGAGTCCGTCCACTGGGTGACCACCACGCTGGGGTGCTCGCGCGCCTCGGTGGGCTGGTCCTTTCCGCAGGCGCCGAGCGCGACGACCATCGCCGCCATGGCGAGCGGGACGCGGAACGACGGGATCGGCGGGGCGGGGCGGGGGATGGAAAGCCGGATCATCGGTCGGTTCCTCCGGTGGCGCGCTCCAGGTCGGCCACGCTGGTCAGGTAGTCGGCGAGGAGCGCGTCGGCGCCCTCGCGGGCGGCGCGGTAGCTCTCGGCGGCGTCCAGCAGCTCCAGCAGCCCCGTCTCGCCTTCCGCGTACGCCACCTCCGCGGCGCGGAGAAGGCTGCGGGTGCGCGCGATCAATCCCTCGCGAAGCGTCAGGCGCTCGGCCAGCGAGGCGCGGCGGTCCAGGGCGCGGCGCGCCTCGGCCCCGGCGGCGCGGCGGGCGAGCGCCACCCGCGTCTCCGCTTCCGCCAGCGCGGCCTCCGCCTCGGCGATCGGGCCCTGCCCCCGGTCGCTGACGGGGAGGGGGACGGAGACGCCGACGACGGCGCCGTAGACTCCGCCCGCCTGCTCCTTGAGTCCCACGCTCACCATCGGATCGGCGCGGCGGGCGCGGCGGCGCAGGTCGATGACGGCGCGCGCGGCCTCCACGTCCGCCTCGGCCGCGCGGACGTCTGCGCGGCGGAGGGCGAGGGAGATCGCCGTGTCGGCGCCGAGCGTGGCGGCGCGGAGGGCGACGGCGCCCAGCGTGTCGGCGGGGAGGAGGAGGGTGTCCGGCGCGGCGGCGTCGGGCGGCGCCAGGAGGGCCAGCTCGCGGCCGGCGGAGCGCACCTCCAGCCGCGCCTCGGAAAGGAGCGTCTCGTAGCGCGCCGCCTCCACCTGCAGCCGCTCCAGCTCGTAGCGCGCGATGTCGCCCTCGCGGAAGCGGGTTTCCCCGGCGCGCGAGGCGTCGCGGAAGAGCGCCGCGGCCTCGCCCAGCACGCCCAGCCGCGACTCGGCGGCGGCGGCGCGGAGGTAGGCGCGGAGGACGTCGGCGCGGAGGCGGGCGCGCTCGGCGTCCACCCGCATCTCCGCCGCCGCCGCCTCGCGGAGGGCGGCTTCGCGCCGGGCGCCGCGCTGGCCGGAGAGGTCGATCGTCCGCGCGACGGTGACGGCCGTCTCGTGGTAGCGCTCGTCGCCGCCCAGCTGCTCGCGGTCGAGGCCGAGGATGGGATTGGGGCGGGCGCCCGCCGTCACCACGCGGGCACGTGCCGCCGCGACGCCCTGGGCGGCGAGGCGGAGGTCGGGGCTCTCCCGTTCGGCGGCGGCGAGCGCGTCGGACAGGGCGACGCGGCGCGGTTCGGCCTGCGCGGGCGCGGGGATCGTGAACGCCAGCAGGGCGAGCGCGAGGCTCCCCGCCAGGGCGTGGAATCGTCTGGATGGCACGTGCGTCTCCTCGTGGCGCGCGCGGCTGCCACGACCGGGGTTGCGACGCCCGGGCGAGCGTCGCCGGAAGCCGGGACGCAGGCCGCCGCGCGCCATGGGCGCGGATGCGGCCGCGAACGGCTCCGTCAGGTGGTCAGGGTTTCGGAAACGACGGAGTGGGCCCGCCGGCGCCTTGAGGGCGCGGCGATTCCGAGGGGGTCAGGCGAGGGGAGGGGCGCGTGCGGGGTCGCCGGGCGGGGGAGCCCGGGACGAAAGGCGCGGAGCGGGGACCGGGAGATCCCGCCGCTGGTGCGTGGTGACGCGAAGGAGCGGGAGATCCGCCGCGGCGGCCAGCGCGAGCTCGGTGCCGCCGCGGCTCTTCGCCGCGGCGACCTCGTCCTCCAGCGACGCGGGGTGGAGGGCGCCGTGGTCGTCGTGCGCGTGGCCCACGCCCGCCAGCGCGTCGGCCGACTCGGCGTGCTCGGCGTGGCCGCCGAGGTGCGCCGCCGCGTGCAGCAGCGGGCCGCCGGCCGCGATCAGGTTCGCGGCCAGCGCCAGGAGCACCAGCAGAACGCGCGGGCGCGGCTCGACGCGGCGGACGGGGAGCATGGCCGAAAGCTAACCCCGCCCCGGCGAGCCGGTCAAACCCTGGCGGAAGCCGATCGTCTTTGTCATCGCCCCGATCGCTTCCCGGCGCGGGGCCCGGCGCAGATCAGATCCTCCTCGCGGCCCACGCTGCTACCCCGGGCGACGGGGATTCGCGGCGCGGGATGTGCAGGCTTTGTCGAACGTATGGAAAACCTGCAAACCTCCTCGACGGCGCGTTCCACGTCATCCATTCTGGGCCGTGCCGACGCCGACCTGCTCCGGCGGGTCGTCCCCGGCTCCCCGGAGTCGCTGGGCAGGTTCTACGACGCCTACGCGCCGCGCCTCTTCCTCTTCGTCAGCCGCGCGTTCCCGGGTGACGCCGCCGCCGCCGACGTGGCGATGGAGGAGGTGTTCTGGTGCGTCTGGAAGGAGTCCGCGACCCGTCCGGACGGGATCGCGGAGATGGATCTCTGGCTGCGGAAGATCGTGGGAGCATGCTGCCGCGCGCGCCGCGGGAAGCCCTTGCCGTCCGCAATGCCCGGACGGGGCCCCAGGCTGGTCCCGACCGCCTGATCCCCTCGCTTCTCCCGCTCGTGGTCCATCCGTCGACGCTCCTGAATCAGACTGATCCGTTGCCGTCCAGCCGTCATTCAGAGTCGCCACCGTCCTTCGGCCGACCCTGGGGCATGAAAAAGTAGCCGCCGGACGCCGGTCGCAAACCGAACGAACTGGACCTTTTCTATTCAGGGCCGGCCGAACGGACACTGCCGCCGCGCCACCGTCCGCAGGCCCGTGGAATCCAGCCTGCCAGCGGGAGGCTTGGGCGCGGCAGCGACGGGACAGCCCGCCCTCGGAACCGCCGGCGCGGCGAAGAGGCCGCGGTTACAGCGCCGTCCCACGGAATCCGCGTCAGCCGCGACCATTGCGGCCGCGATGGTGTCGCCGCTGCCGCGCTCACGCCTCGCTGCCGCCTCGGCTAGATTCCCAAGGCCCTGCGGACACTGGAGCGGCCTCGATGATCACGCGGCCGAACCTCGGAATGACGGCTTGACGGCGGAGGATCATCCGGGTCGTCGGACCCGGCGTGATTCGAATCTCCCGGCCACGACACGATGACGAGAGCCCTCGCGCGGCTGCGCGAGGGCTCTCGATCGATTCCCATCCATCTGGATCCGCCGGAGCCTACACCTTGCGGCGATCCAGGTCCTTGAGCACCACGCGGGCGGCGTTGCGGCCGGAGGCGCCCATGATGCCGCCGCCGGGGTGCGTGCTGGCGCCGGTGAGGTAGAGCCCCTTGAGGTGCGTGCGGTACCCCGCCATCCCGGCGAACGGGCGCAGCGCGAACATCTGGCTGACGTTCATCTCCAGGTGCATCACGTTGCCGCGGAACAGGCCCAGCTCGCGCTCCAGCCAGAGCGGGTGCTGGAAGAGCTGTCCCACCACCTTGTCGCGCGTCCCCGGCGCGTACGTCTCGAATGCGTCCAGGATCGAATCCGCCACCCGCGGGCCGATCTCGTCCCACGACTTCCCGCCGGCCAGCTCGTACGGATAGTACTGCGCCCACAGCCACAGCACCTCGCCCCCCGGAGGCGCCAGCGAGTCGTCCACGGCGCTGAAGCTCATCGCCACGATCGGTGGGTCCTTGGCCGGCTCGCCGCGCAGGTAGTCGCCGTAGGCGGCGTGGATCTGCATGCGGTCGCGGCAGAGGAGCTGCAGCGCCACGCGGGCGTCGTCCCCCGGATGCGCGGCGTAGCGGAGCGGCTCGGAGAGGGCCAGGCGGAGGATGGCGCCGAATCCGTTCCCCACGCGCATTCCCTGCGCCGCCGGCGGGCGGTGCTCCTCGGGGAGCAGGCGGCCGAAGGTCTCCAGCGCGTGCGTGCCGGAGACCACGGCGCGCGCGGTGACGATCTCGCCGCGCGTCTCGATCCCCACCGCGCGCTTCCCCTCGACCAGGATCCGGTCGACCGGCGAGCCCACGTGCACGCGGCCGCCGTGCGCCTCGATGTGCCGCGCCAGCGCCTGCGTGAGCACGCCGGAGCCGCCGCGCGGGCGCGCGATGCCGCCCTCGTGGTAGAGCGGCTGCCAGAGGAGGAAGGGCGCGGTCAGCGGCTCCGTCGGCGGCGGGCCGGACTGCGCGGCCATCCACACCAGCGGCGCCTTCACCTTCTCCTCGCGGAAGTACTCGTCCACCACCTCGCCGTAGGGGCGCAGGATGGTCCCCAGCGCCCGCTTCCAGTCGCCCTGCACGGCCTTCCCGAAGATCATCTTCCTTCCAATCTCCAGCGGGCTGGGCGAGCTGAGGAAGAGGTCCTTGACCATCCGCGCGAACGGCGTCCACTCGTCCATCAGCCGCCGGTACGCCGCGCCCTCGCCGGGATACCTGGCGTCCAGCTCGCCGCAGGTGCGGTCCAGGTCGCGGTGGATGAAGAGCGAGTCGCCGTCGGGGAAGGGGGCGAAGAAGAGCGGATCGACCTCCAGGTACTCCAGCCCGAAGCGCTCCAGCCCCAGCTCCGCCACGATGGGCGTCAGGCGGATGAGGATGTGCGCGCTCCCGCCCAGGTCGAAGCGGTAGCCCGGGACGATCTCCTCCGTCGCCACCGCCCCGCCGACGATCCCGCGCTTTTCGAAGACGCCGACCTTTTGGCCGGCCTGCGCGAGATACGCCGCCGTGATCAGGGCGTTGTGCCCCGCGCCGCAGACGATGACGTCGTAGTCGGCGCCTTTCACGCGGCTCACGAGGCCGGGGCGGGGGAGGGGGCGCGCCGCGCTTCCGCCACGCCCGGCGGATAGACGAGGGCGATCAGCCCCTGGACGACCAGGAGGTTGGTGACCAGGAAGAAGAGGGCCTCCTCGATGGGGAGGCCGAGCACCTTGAGCCCGGTGCTCAGCTCCTCGGAGATGTGCCAGATCCCCAGCCGGATGGCGACGGTGTCCACGATCCACAGGTAGAGCGTCGTCGGGACGAGCGCGGCCAAAAAGGTGCGGCGGCGCGCCCAGATCTCCGCCCCGGCGTACGCCCAGAGGATGGCGAGCACGGGCCCGGCCCACGCCAGGATCAGCCCCAGGTACGTCCCCTCCGGCCGTCCCAGCGCCGCGAACCCGAACGCCGCCAGCGCCACGCAGATCGCGGCGCCGACCACGCGCGGCGCGATCGTGCGAGGCCGATCATCCGCATCGTCGGCGGACCGCGCGAGGAGGAAGTAGAGGAAGAGGCCGGTGAGGAACGGCTGGAGGAGGAAGAAGAGATACTCCTCCACCGGCACGTAGCCGATGGTGCCGATCACGCGGTCCGGGCCGTAGTTCCACACGCCGCTCTTCACCAGGTGGTTGTCCCACGGCGTGGTGTAGACGAGCGCGATGAGCGCCATCAGCGGCAGGCTGCGCGCGGAGCGGCTGGGGAGGCGGCTCCACCGCGGCCGCAGCCAGAGCGCCAGCGCGGCGATCGGCGGGAGGATGAAGAGCAGGTGGAACGCGAAGTAGGTCACTCGGGCGTCGTCAGGTCAGGCTGCGTGGATGATCGTCAGCGTTCGTTCGCGCCGCGGACGTCGGGCGGCGGACGTGACTTCGGGGCGGTCGACGGCGGTCTACCATGCCTCGGCGGCCCCTCCCCCCGGCCCCTCCCCCGCAAGCGGGAGAGGGGAGAACTGCTCTCGAGGTTCGACCGGCGGTTTCGCATGCCGCGGCGGCCCCCCTCCCCCCGCCCTCCCCCCGCAAGCGGTGGGAGGGAGCCTTTTCTACCGTCTGGCCATCTTCGGCGTGCACGATTGGCTTCGTCCGCCAACCTCTCCCGGAACGGGGGAGGACAGGCCGCCCCAGCGGTCAGGAGGGGGCGCGGGGCCGCCGGAGCGCGCCGCCGCCCGCCCTCGCGCCCAACCCTAATCCCCCGCCACCGCCGTCCGCACGTCCGCCTCGATCCCCACCGGCCGCCCCGGGCGCGGCACCACGCGCTCCAGCACCTTGGCGGAGCAGAGGACGCCGGGGACGCCGCCGCCGGGGTGGGTGCCGGCGCCCACGAAGAAGAGGCCGTCCACGTCCGGCGAGGCGTTGTGGTAGCGGAACCAGGCGGACTGCGTCAGCACCGGCTCGGGGCCGAAGGCGGCGCCGTCCACGCTGCGGAGGTCGCGCTCGAAGTCGTTGGGCGTCAGGAAGCGCTTGGTCACGATGTTCTCGCGCAGCCCCGGAAGCAGGCGGCGTTCCAGCGTCTCCGCGATGCGCTCGAAGTACGGCTCGGCCATCGTCTCCCAGTCCACCCCGCTCCGGTTGTTGGGGACGGGGGAGAGGACGTAGAAGGTCTCGTGCCCCGGCGGCCCCAGCGACGGATCGGTGCGCGTCGGCGCGTGCAGGTAGAGCGAGAAGTCGTCCGCCAGCACCCGGTGCTTGAAGATGTCCTCGAGCAGCGGCTCGTAGCGGTCGCCCAGGACGATGGTGTGGTGCGCCAGCTCCGGGTACTGCTTGCGCGTGCCGAAGTAGGCCACGAACAGGCTCATCGACTGCCGCGTCCGCCCGACCCGCGCGTCCGTGTGCTTCCGCCGGTGCCGGGAGGCGATCATCCGCGAGTAGGTCCACGACGGGTCGCCGTTGCTCACCACCACGCTGGCGGGGATCATCTCCCCGTCCGCCGTCCTCACCCCCACCGCCTTGCCGCCCTGGACCACGATCTCCTCCACGGCGGCGTTCATCCGCACCTCCACCCCCAGCTCCTCCAGCAGCCGCACCAGCCCCTGCACGATCGCCGTGGTCCCGCCCATGGCGAAGTGCACGCCCCACTTCCGCTCCAGCGTGTGGATCAGCAGGTAGATGGAGGTCGTGGTGAACGGGTTTCCCCCGACGAGAAGGGGCTCGAAGGTGAGCGCCTGCCGCAGCCGCTCGTCGCGGATGTAGTGCGCCACCATGGAGTAGACGGAGCGGTGGCTCCCCAGCTTCACCATCGCCGGGATCACGCGGAGCATGTCCGACAGCCGGCCGAACGGCTGGTCGGCCAGCTGCGTGTAGCCCACGTCGAAGATGCGCTGCGCGTGCGCGGCCAGCCGGCGGTACCCGTCCACGTCGCGGGGCTCGAAGGCCTCGATCTGCGCCAGGAGCCGCTCCTCGTCGCCCACGTAGTCGAAGTGGGTGCCGTCGGGGAAGAGGATGCGGTAGAAGGGGTCCACCGGGACCAGCTCCACGTAGTCGCGCATGTCGCGGCCCACGGCGGCGAACAGCTCCTCCAGGAGATAGGGCGCGGTGATCACCGTGGGCCCCGCGTCGAAGGTGAAGCCGTCCTGGCGGAAGACGCGCGCCCGCCCGCCGGGCTGGTCCAGCGCCTCCAGCACCTTTACGCGGTACCCCATGGCCCGCAGCCGCACCGCCGCCGCCAGCCCCCCGAAGCCGCTGCCGATCACCACCGCAGTCTCGCCCTGCATCCCGCCTCCCCTTCGCCTCGGCGTGGAAATCCGATCGCCCCCGGTGTCACGTACGCCTTTTCATCGCCCCGCGCCGCGGCTCGTCCCGCGCTCCGCCGGGCATGCATCGTGAACCGTGCCGCGTCCGCTTCCTGCACAGCCTGTCTCATCTGCTGTCCAATGTAATTCCTGAACAGGGATTTGACAAACGTTGTACAACGCGCTAGCCTTGGAACCGGCGCGGAGCCCCGCTCGCGCATTCTCGGACACGATGCTGGCGCGGCCGGGCGGAAGCGCGCATCTATCCGATCGGTCGATTGATCGAAGGTGTGTACGAGGTTCGGCGGCGGGGTGGACTTGTCGGAGGCGGGTCGCGGGGAGACAGGTGGCCGGGACGCGAGCGGCGTCCGGCCGATTCACCTGGAAGGGGAAGGCGGGTCTGATGGTCCAGGCAGGCGGGGCGGAGACCCCGGATTCGAGAGAGCGGATGTCGAAGGCGGCGCTGGTGGCGCTGTACGCCTTCACCCTGTTCGCGGTGGGCGGATACGCCACCTTCGGGCTCCATCCCCAGCTGCTGAGCGCGGTCCCGCAGGTGGCCGGCTTCTACGCCGTGGCCTTCACCTTCTTCTCGCGCACGCAGGTGTGGCTGGCGATGGGGGTGCTGGCGCTCATCCTCTCGCTCTACGCCGGCCGGCGGTGGCTCCCCGCCTTCGCCCTCCTCTACGTGATCAGCCTCTCCAGCGAGCTGCTGGGGACGGGGGTGGGGCTCCCCTTCGGCGAGTACCACTACACGGACGCGCTGGGGACCAAGTGGTTCGGGATGGTGCCCATCCTGATCCCGGTCAGCTGGTTCTTCATGGCGGTGCCCTCGTACGCGCTGGCCCGCTTCGTCCTGCGCGGCGGGCGGGCGGCGGAGCGGGTGCTGCTGGCCTCCTTCCTCCTCCTCAGCTGGGACCTGAGCCTGGACCCGGCCATGAGCCACGCCACGGCGTACTGGCTGTGGGGCGAGACGGGGCCCTACTACGGGATGCCGCTGCTGAACCTGTTCGGGTGGTACGTGACCGGGGTGGTGCTGATGGGCGCGCTCGCCGCCGTCCGCGCGGACGGGTGGCTGGAGCGCGTTCCCGTGCGCTGGATGGCCGCCTTCTACGGCGCCAACCTCCTCCTCCCGCTGGGGATGAGCATGGCGGCGGGGCTCTGGGGCGCGGTGGCGGCGACGGTCGCGGCGCTGGGCGGCGCGGCGGTCCTGGCCCGGTGGCTGGGACGCGGCCGGGTGGCGCGCCCCGTGGCCGCGCGGGCGGAGGCTGCCGCGTGAGCGGGCGCGGCGAGGCGGGGGAGACGATGGACGCGCTCCGGGCGCGGGCGGCCGAATTGCTGGAGTCGGTGGCGGCGGAGGCGGAGCGCGGGGGGATGAAGCGCGTGGAGATGCGCGGGCAGCTGATCCGCCCGCTGGCGGCGTTCGCGTCGGCGCGCGCGCTGGGGCGGGCGGCGGACGATGCGTTCTGGCGCGCGGCGCTGGCCGTGCAGCTGGCGCACGAGGCGTCGCTGGTGCACGACGACATCGTGGACGCGGCTTCGACGCGGCGCGGCCAGCCGACCATCGTGGCGGCGGCCGGCGTGGGGCCGGCGCTGGTGCTGGGCGACCACCTCCTCACCTGGGCGTACCGCATGGCGGCGCGCACGGGGAGCCTGGAGTTCGCCGAGCGCTTCGCCGTCGCGGTGGAGCGCACGGTGGCGGGGGAGATGGAGCAGGGGCGGTCGATCGGCCGGGTGCTGGCGTGGGACGCGTACGAGCGGATCGCGCTGGACAAGGCGGGCGCGCTCCTGGGGTGCGCGGTGGCGGCGGCGCCGTCCATCGCCGGGCGGCCGGACGCGGGGGAGTTCGAGGCGCTGGGGATGCGGCTGGGGCTGCTCTACCAGATGCTGGACGATCTCCTGGACTACTGCCCCACGGCGGACGCCGGGAAGCCCGCGCTGGGCGACTACGCGCAGCGCCGCTGGACCTGGATCCTGGGCGAGCTCCCGGACGCCTCCTTCGGCCGCGCCCCGTCCGAGGTCGCCGCGGCGATGCACCGTGCCGGAAGCAACGGCGAGACGCCGATGCGTCGCGCGCTGGCGCGGCTGGAGGCGGAGTTCGCCGCCTTCGAGGCCCGCCGCGTCGCGCTCCTCCCGGGCGACGACGTGCTGGCCCCGCTCGCCGCCGGCTGGCGGTCGCGCGCCCGCGCCGCCGTCGCCCGCGAGGAATCCGCCCAGCGCGTCCTGGCCGAGGTCATCGTCGCCGTCCCGTCCGCGTCGCCATCCGCCCCGCTCACCCTCGTCCCGAGCGCCAATCCCAATCGTCTCGACGCGTTCGATCCCGCCGACCGATCGAATCCCATCGGCGGATCGAAATTCGTCGGCGGATCGGATTTCATCGACGCGTTGAATCGCCTCGAGGGATCGACTTCCATCGACCGATCCAATCCCGTCGACCGGGCGAATTCCATCGATCCATCGAATCCCGATCCTTCGCACCTTCGCACCTTCGCACCTTCGCACTCTCCCGCTTCTTCGCTGATCCGCGAGCGCGTCCCGGCGCCGGCCGAATGGCGCGCCTACCTCGGCCGCAACTCGCGCTCGTTCGCCTTCGCCAGCCGCTTCTTTCCGAAGGCGGAAGGCGAGCGGGTGGCGCGGGTGTACGCCTTCTGCCGGGTGACGGACGACCTGGTGGACCGGCCGGAGGGGAACGACGCGGCGGCGCTGGAGGCGGTGCTGGACGAGTGGGTGGGGCTGGCGGAGCGCGCGTACGGCGGCGGCGCGACGGGGATCGACCTGCTGGACCGGGCGATGGGGGAGATGGCGTCGGCCGGCGTTCCCTTCATCTACGCGGCGGAGCTGGTGGAGGGGATGCGGATGGACCTGCGGCGCGAGACGTACGGCTCGCTCGCCGAGCTGCGCGCCTACACCTATCGCGTGGCCTCCGTGGTGGGGTGCTGGCTCACGGAGCTCTTCGGCGTGCACGACGCGCCCACGCTGGCCCGCGCGGCGGCGATGGGGCACGCCATGCAGCTGACCAACATCCTCCGCGACGTGGGCGAGGACCTGCGGGGCGGCCGCCTGTATCTCCCGGCCGACGCCATGCGGCGCCACGGAGTGACCGGGGAGGGGCTGCGCGCGGCCATGGAGGGCACGCGGCCGATGGATGCGGGGTACCGGGCGCTCGTCGAAGAACTGATGGGCGTCGCCGAGGCGGACTACCGCGCGGCGTTCGCGGCTCTTCCGCGGCTGCCGGCGTTCTTCCAGCGCCCGGCCGCCGTGGCGAGCCACGTCTACCGCGGGATCCACGACGCCCTTCGCCGCCAGGAGCACGACAACCTTCGCCGCCGCGCGTACACCTCGCCGGCGGAGAAGGGCGTGCTCGCGGTGCGCGCGCTCTGGGAGCTGCGCGCGGCCCGCCGGCGGCTGAGGAACCTGGAGGGAGCGGCCGACCTGCCGTTCCCGGAGCCGGGCGGGCCCGTTCCCGCCGGAGGAGCCTGGATCAAGTGAGTGGTGCGCCCTGTCCCGCCGGTCCCCGTCTTTCGTCGGCAGCCCTCGTCGCCGTCCTCGCCCCGCTCCTTCTCGCGGCCCCGCGCGCCGCGTCCGCCGCGCCGCTCGCCCAGGAGGTGGCCGTGAGCGTCCCGGGCGACGAGCGCGTGGACCTGACCGCGCTCCGCGAGATGTACCTGCGCTCCGTGGCCGAGTCCAGGGCGATCCACGAGGGGCTGGCGGAGATCGAGCGGCTGCGCGCGACGGGCGGCGTGCGGCGGGGGTCGGAGGTGGACGCCACGCTCACCGCCTACCGCGGCGCGCTGATCACGCTGCGCGCCAAGCACGCCTTCTGGCCCGTGCAGAAGCTGCAGTACCTCAACCAGGGGCTGGCCGTGCTGGACGCCACGGTGGGCGCGCACCCGGAGCACGCCGAGGCGCGGTACCTGCGGCTGATGAGCTGCTACTACCTGCCGGGGGTGCTGGGGCGCGGGCGCACCGTGCGCGACGACTTCGGCGCGCTGGCGCGGCTCCTTCCCGGGGTGCGCCGCCAGTACCCGGCCGAGCTGTACGGCGCCATCGCGCGCTTCGTGGTGGAGCGGGGGCGCCTCCCCGCCGACCAGGTGCGCGCGCTGGAGGCCACCCTGGCCCAGGGAGATGCGTAGCCGCTTCTCGCCGCTGGCGCTCCGCGCCTTCGAGTCGTTCTTCCTCCCCTGGCAGCGCCGCCGCCTGGCGGCCACGCTGCTCGCGGGCCTCCCGCGCGACCTCCCGGCCGACCTCCCGCTGATCCTGGCGTCCGCCCACGTGAGCTGGTGGGACGCCTTCACGCTCCGCCACCTGCACCGCGCCCTCCGCCCCGACGCGCCCATCTACACGGCCATGACGGAGCGCGAGCTGCGCCGCTTCGCCTACTTCCGGCTGATCGGCGTCTTCGGGCTGGACCCGGAGTCGGCCGGCTCGGTGCGCGGCGCGCTGCGCTTCTGGGAGGAGCGGGCGCGCGAGCGGCGCGACTCCACGCTGATCTACTTTCCGCAGGGCCGCATCTGGCCCTCGCACCGGCGGCCGCTGGGGTTCGCGCGCGGGATCGAGCTGTTCGCGCGCCGCGCCTCGCCCTGCGCCGTCCTCCCCGTCGCGCTGCACCACGAGCCGCTCTCCGCGTCGGCGCCGACGGTGTTCGCCTACGCCGGCGAGCCGATCGTGACGGAGGGGGGAGACGTGGATCATTCGCGCCTCGAGCGGGCCGTCGAGGCCGCGTCGGATGCGCTGCTGGCGTTCGTCGCGGAGCACGGGGAAGACGCGCCGCGCGCCTGGCCCGGCTCCTTCGGCCGGCTCCCCGCCGCGCCGTCGCGGGACCCCTCGCCCACGTGCGGAGGCTGACGCGTGGACGCGCTCCTCTTCGCGCTCGACGCCGCCTCGGCCGTGCTGCTCGGCGTGATGCTGATCGTCGGCATCGCCAACCTCCTCTTCGCGCCGCGGCTGGAGGGGGCGGGGGAGCCGCGGGAGATGCGCCGCGTCTCGCTCCTGGTCCCCGCGCGGAACGAGGCGGCGAACCTGCGCGCCCATCTCCCGCTCCTCCTCGCCGCCGACTGGCCGAAGCTGGAGATCTTCGTCCTGGACGACGGATCGGAGGACGACACCGCCGCGATCGTCGAATCGTTCGCCGCCGGTCATCCCGATCGGCTTCGGCTGATCCGCGGCGAGGCGTTGCCGGAGGGGTGGCTCGGGAAGAACTGGGCGTGCTCCCAGCTGGCGCGCGCCGCGACCGGCGACGTGCTGATGTTCTGCGACGCGGACGTGGCGCTGGGGCCGCGGGCGGTGCGGCGGACGCTGGGGCTGATGGAGCGGTGGGGTGCGGATGCGGCGACGGCCATCCTCCGCCACCGCTTCGGAAGCTGGGGCGAGCGGGCCGTGGTACCGCTGGTCGCGCAGCTTCCCGTCGCCGCCACGCTCCCGCTGGCGCTCGTCCCGCGCGCCGCGTCGCCCTCGCTGTCGATGGCGAACGGGCAGTGGATCGCCTTCACCCGCGCCGCCTACGACGCGGCCGGCGGGCACGCGGCGGTGCGCGCGGACGTGCTGGAGGACGTCGCCCTCGGCCGCGCCGTGAAGCGCGCCGGCCTCCGCCTGGTCTCCGCGATCGCGACGGAGGAGGTGCGGGTGCGGATGTACGACGGGGTGGCCGAGGTGCGCGCGGGGTTCCGCAAGAACCTGTACGCGCTCCTGGGCGGATCGCCCGCCGCCTTCTCCGCGTCGATCGTCGTCTTTCTGCTCGTCGCGGTGTATCCGTGGGCGATGGCCGTCCGCGCCACGCCGCTGATCCTGATCGCGCTGGGGATGCTGATCGCCCTCCGCCTGGTCGCGGCGGCGACGTTCCGCCACGGGCTCGCGACGGTGCTCCTCCACCCCCTCGGCGCGCTGCTGACGGTGGGGATCGCGATGGAGTCCGCGCGGGCGCACCGGCGCGGCGGGGTGAGATGGAAGGGGAGGGAAGTGGGGCGGACGGACGCGGCCGACGCGGCGTCCGGGATCAACCTGACCGTGAAGGCGTGAGATGAAGGACAACGAGGAGACCGTCGTTCTCGTGGACGAGAACGACCGCGAGGTGGGGACGGCGGAGAAGCTGGAGGCGCACGTCTCCGGCGCGCTGCACCGCGCCTTCAGCGTGTTCGTGCTGAACGGGCGGGGCGAGCTGCTGCTGCAGCGGCGCGCGGCGGGGAAGTACCACTGCGGCGGGCTGTGGACCAACACCTGCTGCGGCCACCCGCGCCCCGGCGAGCCCGTGGCCGCCGCCGCGCGCCGCCGCCTGAACGAGGAGATGGGGATCGACTGCGAGCTGTCGCCCGCCGGCACCTTCGTCTACCGCGCCGAGGTGGGCGGCGGCCTGGTGGAGCACGAGTACGACCACGTCTTCCTCGCCCGCCACGAAGACGATCCGTCCCCCGACCCCGCCGAGGCCGACGCCTGGCGCTGGGCCGACGTGGAGACGCTGATCGCCGACGCCGAAGCCTCCCCCGCCGAGTTCACCCCCTGGTTCGCCCTCGCCCTCCGCGAGCTGGCGCAGGCGACCGGGGCGCCCGCGTAGCCGCGGCTCGCGGCGATCCCCATCGACGTCGTTCGAAGCATCCGCGGCCCGGGCGAGAGCTGATGCCAGGTCCGGATGATCTGTGACCCTCACGCTGTCATTCCGAGGCCCGGACGAGCAGAGCCTCGGCTTTCATCAGCGACCGCAGGGCCGTGAGAATCTGACCGACGCAGCAGCGAAGCATGGGCGCGGCAGCGACGACACCGCCGCGGCCACGACAGCCTCGGTTCGAGCGGATTCGGTATGATATGATATGAGAGGCACGCGTTCGGACGTGACGAGAGAGCCCCGGCGCGCGACTGCGCGCCGGGGCTCTCTCCGGATCGGCCGTCCGTTCAGATCACCCTGGCGTGCTGCACGCCGCCGCGAACGCCGGGAGCCCCTTGGCGAGGCCGTACGCCTGGAGCTGCGCCGGCTGGTGCGGGCCGATGCTTCCCCAGAAGCGGTTGTACGTCCGCAGCGCGTGCGGCATCACCCGCTGGTTGCACACCTGGTAGGCCGCCGAGCCCGCGTTGTTCGACAGGAACGCGGCCCCGGCCTCGAAGTTGATGCCGGCGCCGGCCGGCCGGCTGGCGTGGCACATCCGGCACGAGGGGCGCAGCACGTCCAGGTAGAACCCGCGGTCCGCGGCGTCGCCGCGCCACGCCGCCACCACGAAGTCCTCCCGCTGGTTCAGCGCCCCGCCCGCGTACATGCTGTCGATGATCTCCGCGTGGGTCGCCCCGGGGTTCGCCACCGCCACCATCTCCCGGTTCAACGTCCGGAACGCCGCCTGCTGCGCCAGCTTGTCGAACTGGGGATCGATCGCGTCGATGATCAGCAGCGACGTGAAGTCGAAGGGGATGAACACCGATCCGAAGTCCACCGACGCCAGGTCCGGGAAGCTCGGCAGCCCCTGCCCATCCTGGTTGGGGATGTCGCCCCCGTGGCAGACGACGCACAGCTGCGGGACCGGGCGCACCCCGCGCCCGTCGAGCTCGATGGCCGGGATGCGGTCGCCCACCCCGGGCGGGTACACGTAGAACTTCACCACGCGCTGCGGGCCCTGGAACGTTCCCGGCGCCGCGCCGTCCACCCTGGAGAACTCCATCGCCACGGTGGCTCCCGGGGCGTTCCCGCCCACCGCGTTGATGAAGTCCAGCCCGTCGGGGGTGGCCTCGCTGCCGAAGTTGGTCACGTAGCACGCCACGTCGTAGTCGCCGGGCGATCCCGTGCGCCGGCAGTGCATGTCGCGGCCGAACCCCAGGTCGCCCGCGTTGGCGTAGACGGCGTGCGTCTCCCCGCCCGGGAAGCCGTTGGTGGCCTTGAACTGCTGCAGCGTCTTCCGCGTCTCCTGCGGGTCGATGCGCGCGTAGTACGCCAGCCCCGCCGCCTCGAACTGGCCGCCCAGCACGGGATCGGTGACGGCCAGCTCGGTCAGGTTGGCGGCGTTGAACGAGTAGAGCCCGTGCAGGAACGCGTCCGCGCCCGGCGCGGGCTCCGTCACGTCGAACAGCTCCGCGGTGTTGGCGCACGACGCGTCGGGATCCACCGGGAGGTTGGGGGAGGTGGGGGTCTGGGCTCCCCCGGTGTTGACGACGAAGGTGCCGTACGGGACGTTCAGCGCCGAGTACGGCACCAGCACGATGTCGGTGCCGTTGGGGAGGTTGTAGATCACGTGGTCGAAGGTGCTGTTGTCGATCTGCTGCGTCATCACCCTCGGCGCGCCGCCGGGCCGCGGGATGGTGACCTCCAGGTTGTAGATGGGCGGGAGGAGCGGCGAGTGGATGTGCACGCACGACTGGCCGACCTTCAGGACGTCGGCGTTGATCGTCGAGAAGTGCGGGACGTCGGCCACGTACGCGTTCCCCTGCCGCTGCAGCGTCCCTTCCTGGCGCCACACCCCGGTCGTGTCGTCGTAGAACAGCAGCGGGATGGTGGCGGGCTCCGGGTCCGGGGCCGCCAGCTGCGCCGGGTCGATGGGGATCGTCACCCGGGCCGTGGCGCCGGGGCGCAGGTTGTACTTCTTCCCCCCGCCGGTGACCTCGATCCCGAGCGCCCCGTACGTCTCCATCGTCCCCGTGCCACCCGGGCCCGCCACCGTCCAGTCGCCCGGCATGTCGAACGGGGCGCGGGGGTCGATGGTGTAGACCGTCACCTCCACGTTCCCCGCCGGGGCGTTCCCGTCCTGGTCCACCAGCGAGTTGGCGGGGATGCTCACGCCGCCGCCCGGGCCGCAGCGCTCGCGCGGCTCCTCCCTCTCCCCCAGGCTGGCCAGGCGCACGTCTCCCGGGATCCGCGCCATGGGCTGCGGCCAGGGCTCCTTCCCCACCCGGGCCACGTCGCCCCCGGGGTCCAGCCAGCGGGGAAGGAGGCGCTCGGCCGAACGCGCCTCGGGGATGCGCTTGACGGGCACGCCGCACCGCTGGTGGCGGCGCTCGTCCACCACCGCGACCGGCTGCGCGGGGTTCACGCTCCGCGTGGTGCCCAGCGTCAGCGTCCACACCGCCTCGCCCATCGGCTCGGCGTACACCCGCGACACCAGGGCGTACCCCGGCTTGCGGATGTTCAGCACGTACCGCGCGGCCTCGGGGACGTCCAGGACGAACCACCCCGCCGCGTTGGTCCTCACCGTCTTCCCGTTCACCTCCACCACCGCCGAGTCCACGGCCGGCGCGTTGGTGGCGTTCACCCGCCCCGCGAAGCGCACCCCCGTCCCCAGGGTCGACACCACGGCGCGGGTGCGCTGGTATCCGCCCCGCCCGTCGGAGGCCAGCACGTACACGGCGCCCTCGCCGGCGGCGGCGGGAAGGTCCCAGCGCGCGCTCGTGGGGCCGTCGCTCTGGACGCCCCCCTTGCCGCCGGGCGCGTACCAGAGGTAGCGCACCTTGTCCCCGTCCGCGTCGTAGGCGCGTGCCTCCACCGCCACCACGTCGCCGGGGGCGGCGGTGCGGACGCGGGTCCCGTTCACCCGCGGCAGGAGCTCCACCCGGGGCGCCGAGTTGGCGAACTTCAGGTCCAGCCGGGCGGGCGCCGTACCGGCCGCCACGGCCGCCTCCGCCCGGGCGGCCTCCAGCACCGCCTCCACCCTTCCTCCCCCGGCCGGGGCGCGCGTCAGCACGTAATCCCCGAAGTTGTTCACGTAGGCGCTGTCCACCACGCCGCCCCGTCCGTCCACCGCCCGCACGCGCGCGAAGGCGTTCACCCCGAACATCGGCTCGAAGGTGCGGATCGATCCCTTGGTCGCGCTCACCCTGCCGTGCACCGCGCGCATCCCGGGCGCGCCCTCCAGGGCGGCGGCCACGGGCCCGGTGAGCACCGGCCGGGTGGTCACGTCCACGTCCTCCTTCCGGCAGTCGGAGCGCACGCCGCGGTGCTCCCAGCAGAGGCGGTACCGGCCGGGCTTCACCGGCGAGAACGAGAACCGCCCGCTCAGGTCCGTCCGCACCGAGTCCGCGACGGCCCCGGACGCCCGCTCGCGGAGCGTGACCTTCGCGGCGGGGAGATAGACCTCGTGCCCCTCGCGGGCCGCGTTCCCCGCCGTCTGCTCGCCGCCGACGCGCACGTACAGGTAGCCGCGCACGAAGCGATGTCCGGGAATGCCGGCCGCGTTGGCTCCCGCGCCGGCCCCGATGGTGGTGCCCTTGGTGGGGCCCGTGCAGGCGGCCAGGGGCGCCACCAGGGCCGCGGCGGCCAGCACGAACGCGGCGCGCGTCAGGAGCTTTCGGGCGGGGATCGTTCCGCGCGTGGGCGACGGCGACGGTGGGGGAGAGGGACGGAAAGAGCTCATGATCCAGTTCCTTTCATGAAAGAGTGGAGTTGATCTTCCGGCCCGGTGCGCTGGCGTGAGGTGAGGGGAAGGGGGAGCGGAGGGAGGAGAGGAGCCCGGAGCGCCGGGGCCGGCCGCGGAGCCCGGTCAGGTTCGTCGAGAAGAAAAGCGGAATCGTATCGAGGTTTTGACTGCAAATATGCGTAGCACGAACGCACGATGCATACACGGGTGTGGCAAGTCAAGGAAACACATGCGACAGCGCGACTCGCCGCTCGTTCCGCGTCTTTCACGCTGGCCGGCCGCGCGCGCCGTGGGCGCGGGCGGCCACGAGTAGCCTGGCGGGGGCTCCGGCGAGGATGGAAGCGGATGCGGACCGGACGGGAAAACGAGCCCCGGCGAGCGGTCGTGCCGGGGCTCTTCGCATTCACGGAGCTGCTCGTCCGGACCTTCTCCTCCCGGATCTCCGGGGTGGGGCTCGCGTCAGATCGCCAGCTCGTCGACCAGGCTGGAATGGATGAAGCCGCCCCCAGAGACGCGCTTCATCCAGTCGGCGTTGCCGTTCACCGCGGAGCCCGCGACCACGTCGGAGACCTCGATCACGTCGCCCGGCTCCAGGACGGCGATCGCGCCATGGTTCCGGCCGGGGCCGCTCCGCACGTTGGCGGCCTTGGTGTTCACGCGGAACATCCTGCCGCCCTTTCCGGGGAAGCAGTCCAGGATGAAGGGGCGCAGCTTGGAGTCCGGAAAGTTGCTCGGGTCGGACCTGCGCTCGCGCGGGACCGCGATCCACCGGTGCGCCACCACCATCTCCCGCAGGATCCCGAAGTCGTCGATCAGCTTGGCGCAGAGCTCCGCCAGCGCCGTCTTCTGCGCGTCCGGCCAGTTCTGCCCCTCCCTGTGCTGGGTCTCGATCCCCAGGCTGAACTCGTTCCACCGCCGCCGCCCCAGGTAGCGCGACGCGCCGGCGTGCTGCGACTGCCGGTTGTCGTCCACGAACTGGAACACCTTCCCGGCGCGGGTCACGTAGTAGTTCGACGAGACGCCGGTGTCCCTTCCGGTCAGCGTCGCGATGTCGCCGTCGAGCGTTCCCTCTCCCGAGTGGATCACGATCGCCGACGGCGGCGCTCCGCCCGGACGGGCCTTGTGCAGGGGACTGCGGTGGGAGGTGCGGTCGATATCCACCATGGTGCTCCTCGATGAAGGGGATGGAGGACTGCGGGGCCGCTGGACGATGCCTGCGCGGCGATTCGCCTCGAAGCGTCTCGCGCCCGCCTTCCCTTCGATGGACGCACCCGCGCGTTTTCCCCGCCATCCCCGGCAAGTCTCTCCCCCACATTCACTTGCCCATTGCACGCGTCATTGCGCGTTCACAATGGGCGCTCCTGCGAGCTTCTTCGTTGTAGATGCTGGGATGTAACAGCATCGCACGGATCGGGCGCGGGAGCAAGGTAGAAGATGCCGGATGGAATGGGTTCTGCATCGGGGCGGGCCCGCTCGACACGGTCCACCCGCACCCCTCGCCCATGCCGGACACCCTGCGCAGCTCCCCGTGCACTCCGCGCACTTCACCCGTGGAGCGCTGATGAAGCTGGTCGTCTTCGGGCTCACCATCAGCTCCAGCTGGGGGAACGGCCACGCCACCCTCTGGCGGGGGCTCTGCCGCGCGCTGATCGCCCGCGGGCACCGCGTGGTCTTCTTCGAGCGCGACGTGCCCTACTACGCCGGCACCCGCGACCTGTGGGAGA
>Ga0247770_1000330_pt1 | contig 46630 bp, 53 predicted proteins | sample UWRJL136409B6_FD_179943 | JGI IMG/M metagenome (GOLD analysis project Ga0247770, IMG submission 179943) | Plant litter microbial communities from Arlington Agricultural Research Station in Wisconsin, United States - UWRJ-L136-409B-6 | ecosystem: Environmental > Terrestrial > Plant litter >... | reverse complement strand
GGGGGATCATACCGCCGTGGAAGAGGGTGTCGCCCGTGAAGACAACCTTCTCGTCGCCGTCTTGCATGAACCAGCAGATGCTGTCCTGGGTGTGGCAGGGTGTGTGAAGTGCCTTGACGGCGATGCTGCCGATCTTGAAGGACTCGCCATGAGCGGGTGTCCTGGTTACCTTCTGGCAGTCCTTGCCGCCGATGATCTCTAGCGGCTTGCCGAGCTCGGTGAGCTGTTGATGGTCAGTCGGTGGTTGCGCAATGGGATTGGAGAGGAGGGAATCTTACAAGCTCAGTGTTTCCACCTGCATGATCCCAGTGGCTGCGCGCCGCTGCATTAGTTGAACAGTACCGTCTGCGATTGATGGGGAACTCACTGATGGGTGTTGACAATAGCTGTGAGGTTGATGGTGCCATCCTGAATGGCCTTCTTGAGAACAGGGGCAACCCTGGAGATATGGTTTTAGTTCCTAGATCCCGGGACTGGCCCGTTTGGCAGGCGAGAGGGGTCATCGACTTACTCAGAGGGATGTGCCGGATCAATGATCACGGCATCCTTAGTCTTGTCGTCGATAACCAGATAGGCGTAGTTGTTGCTACTGCCCACCCCTTTTGCAGCTGTTAGCCTGGTGGTGCATGGCCCAGATTGAAAGAAAACGATAGCCAGATACATACACATGGGAATTGATTGGACGAGCATTGTGCGAGTGGTGGTGAGCTAGCAGTTCGGTTCAGTTTGTCTCCCTCAACAACAAGCAGGGAGCTCGCACACTCGGAATTAAAGACCTAATACGTCGCTGGATAAAAGGCCCCCTAGAAGTGAAGGCATTCATAGTCTACCAAAGCAAACAAAAGTTCCGGTTCACAATACCCGTCGCTGGTTCGCTGCATAAGCCGATGAGGAGGTGGTGCTTTGTTACGGCCAATGACGTTATCGTTGAATGGCGTCGACCCCACTCACTCAACGGCAAATCACATGACGGCTGACAACTCTCACCGACGACGGTCGTAATCTTGTTGAGGACTTCATACGGTCTTTTTGATAAGTAAAAGGGTATTATGCTCAATTGCGAAGCTCTGCAGGAAACTCTGATCAACTGCTTCTCATGATGTTTTCATGAGCACCAAGAAGACCCCCTCACCAAGAAAACACCATAAGATGGCGTATACACACATCATCGCCCCCCCCAGAACCATCCAACATGAGCCACCAGCTCTCTCTCAATTCCAGTAAAATTCCATCCCAAAATGCAACAACTACACCTCCTCCCTCTGCCGCCACTCACTTCCTTCCTCCACCCTCCTCACATACCTCGGCGGCTGATGCCTCGCCAGCACCACCCTCGCAGCATGCAACTCCATCCCCTCCTGCTCACTCAACCCCTCTCCCCCCCCCCCATTTACCCTTCTATGCACCTCCCCCAACATCGCATCACTCTCGGCCCTCAACCTCTCCATCTCCTCCCTCTCGGTCGTCGTGCTCTGCAGCGCCTTTATCCTTGTATCATTCCTAAACATCCTCACCAGCAGCTCCGACACAGCAGTGACCTCCTCAACCGGCAGGCCCCCCTCCCTGGCACCATCCCGCTCATACAGCTCCGCGTGGCTGGCGAACCTAGGGTAGTATTTATCCATCCGGGCCTCAAAGTCCGCAGCGTGGAAGTCGCCCTCTCTCTCGTCCGGCTTGCCATCGGTAAGGGAAGGGCGTTGCCGCGAGCCAACGCGCGGCTTCCGGAGTGTTCTATGTTTGATGCTCCAGTAGAGCCAGAAGGCGGCCCAGAGGAGAGCGACGCCGCTACATGTGCCAAAGATGATGGCCTCGGCGTGATAAGGACCGATGTCGGTCATGGAGGCGTTTTCGATGACGACGGTGTTTGGAGGGAAGTTGGAGCTTCCATTGAGGGTGCCAGGGATGGCGATGACGTTGGATGGAATCCAGCCGATGCTCCATTCGGCTGTGGAGAGGTTCATGAGCTGGGTCCATTCGATGTTGTCCCCTGTGTAGTAGTTGTGTCCTTCCCATGACTCCATCTTGGGCGGTGAGGGGCGTGGGCTTTGCGCCAGCGAGTTTGGGGAGGACTCGGGGTCTGGAAATGTCGAGCTCCTGAGTAGGAGTCCGACGGGGAGGGGAAGGGGAGAGGTGGAAGGGCTGAAGCGAACTGGAAAGTTCGACGAATGAGAATGGCTCACAAGGCTGTTTGACGGGTTGATAGCATTGTCTTTGCCAGGCCACCCCGCATGCAGTGGCCCAACAGGGGTGTCGAGACAGGTTGCCTCTCATTCTGGCCGACCCAGCCTCGTGGCCTATTCTGGATACCCGGTTCGCCTTGTTCTGCACCGCGGTCCAAGTTGGGGAAAATGGTGCGTTGTAATTTGCGCCATGGCGCCCGCAACTGGCGGTGGGAAGCTGAAAGTGCAGTTTTGTTGTCATTCTGCCCCATTTACATTTACCGGATTCAGGGGACGCAAGGTACATACTCTGTATTTCGCAATCGCCTGGCTCCAAACGGTCAATCTACAGAACCTACTCCGTTTTGGTCGCTGATAATCCAACGGCTGGGTTTTATCCAATTTCAAGGTCTAAATGAAAAGTATATCGCTGATTCAATCTGAGAGACATCAGGAAGCTAAGATCAGCATGATATAAACCGACCCTTTACAATGATATGCTCGGAAGTCGTATCAACACTGCCGTCTCCAATTCTCACCATACACGGCTGGGTCATCAGTCCAACCGTGGAATTAATTCCCGTTGATCCACCTTCATCAGTGAACCGATCGCCCGCCCGAATGAGCTCACCCGACTCGCAGGGCTCCAGGAGGAGTTGGGCACGCTGTGAACCCATCTGCAGCGACAAGATGCCTATGTCGTAAACAACTTTGAAGATCTGAGCTGGAACTCTAGAGTCCAGCTGTCTGTCGCTCAGCCGCACGAGTTTATCGGTCAAGTCTCTCACAACACGGTCCACGTTGGCCTTGAACATACCCGGAAATGTATGAGGCCCCTCATGTTGCTGCATCACAGTTGGGCTAGCTTTCACTGCTTTCAAGAATGCATCAAAAAATGACGCTCTCCAAATATTGGTCGCTTTATCGCCGGGAAACTCGAGAGAGGTGCCTGTACAAGATCCTATTATCAGCATAAGCTACAAGAAACCGGGGGATTCCTACAAACCATCTGATCCAGGCCGGGAGAAAAGGAGGTACAGGTGGTACAACCGCTCACATCCCTCTCCCAGGCTCCCGAGGCAGCCAAAGCCAAGCGGGAACTCAAAGAAACTGGGCAATATAACACTCCAGCATATACTCCGGACGAATCTAGGCCAGTTGCGATCCCGCTCGTGCGAGTTCTGGTCGAGATAGTTGGTTGGGTCCAATGATCTGTCGAATAAGTGCGTGCTGGGTCTTCCCACGTTGGCGCTTAGATCAGTGATTTGTTGCGAGATTGATTCCAGGAGCTGCGTAAACGAACTGTCCGATATTTGCACATAATATCTGTCCTGAGACTCGACGATTGTTCCCTGCAGGGCTTCGATACGATCCTGTTGCTCCTTGACAGCCTTTTTGACTTCAGTTTTGACTCTGTGGTCGCTCTCCGCCATAGTTTTATTGAGCTCCTCGCGATGTAGTTTGTTGGCCCGTGTCAACTGGCTTTTGAGCTGGGTGATTTGTGTTTCCAGCCCCTCGACTCTTTGGCTTTGCTCTTGTCTGAGATGCTGGAGTTGGCCATTGTGTTGTGACTTGAGAGCCCGGATGTTTTCAGCATACTCCATGCGTTGGTGTTCATTTTCCGCCCTCAATTTTGCCGCCTCTCGGGCTGCTGCATCTTGTAGGTTCCTTCTTTCTTGCTCAATCGACTGAATCTTCTCCAAGTTTCCCGTAATTTCTTTGAGGTGCCTCTCCCTCTCTGCTGAAAGCTCTTCTTTGTGCGACTTGAGATCATTGCTGACTCTTCGCGCTTCTTCAAGGTCTACTTTAATGCTTTGAAGCGCTTGAATTTTCTCTTCTAGCTTCTGTTTCGCTTCCCGGGACTGCTTCTGGTAGATTCCAGATTCTGTTACCTTCCCAGCAAGGTCGATTCTGCACTCGTTGAGCATCTGTTGAGCAACGCGCTCCTGTTCCTTTGCCGACATCATCTCGGCGTTTGCTCTTTCCAGGCCAGCGAAGTTTGCGTCTCGTTGTCGCCTTAACTCGGTTGTCCAAGCCAAGAGAGTCGAGAATGAGTCAAGACCAGCATTCGGGGAAACTCTGTGCCAGAACAAAAAATCTTCTATCCGTGTGTGAAAATCTGATGCATCTCGAGATACTGGTCCTTGGCCCCTCCCGGCGACCGAAGCTCCAGTAGGTATCAGACTGAGCTGATTAACGGGGACGGCTTGTTGGCGTTTTGCAGCGCCGTCCGTGGCAGCGCTCGAAGAATGACTGTAGACAACCATAGCAAAATTGTCTTGTCTCATAGCAGTGTCCTCTGAAGGGGTGATTTCAACGTCGTCAACACCCTGAATCTTCGGGTCAGAGTAGTTCTGCTGAACAATGGCCATCGTTCTATCAGAGGATTCCCGAGTCTTCGGCTCGGGTAGTGCTTGATACGCGCTTGTCTGGTGATCTCGATAAGAGGGATACCCGGACCATTCATTCCCTTTGTTGTTTTGCTGGATGTGCCTGGCGTCCAACTTGAGTCCTTCTGGGGCGGTTTGTCGCAACCCGCCGTTGCCAGGGGATGGAGATGCCTTGATGGGTTGTCTGCCACCGGGCGGGCTCTTGGCCTCCTCCAACTGTTGGCCCCGGCTACCTTCATGGAAGTGCTGAACACCACGACCCTCACTACTTCCAATCTCATTTGTGGCAGTCGGGAACTCGCTCGGCGTTCCTCCATGTGTGCCGTTTTGGACTGGTCGCCGGGCCGGAGCGTTGGAGTTGGGTCTCTGGAGAGCGTTGGAGGGAACGGGGGAATTGATATGCTGCTTTGCTGGTACCTTCGGGCCGATTGAACTTGGGCTTCCCGCGGCACGTTGAGCTGCAAGCCGAGCTCCGATCAGTGCTGCGTTAACGGGCTCCGCAGGCAACTCAAAGTCCGATCTGATCGGGTTTTCGGGATTGTTAAGGACCCAACTCGACCGACCGAGACTTGAAGATACGGCAGCGGTCGCTGGAACAGTGGTATATGAGTGCTGTTGATGCATATAAAAATCATCCATGCCGTGCCGGTAGCCTTGCAAAGGCGGCAAGGGTGGATCTTGCTGTGACGGACGTTTTACCTGAGTCGGATTCTCAAAAGTAGATGGACCAGTCGGATATATGTCACCATTTCCGTGTGGGTAGATATGAGCTTCTGCTTCTCCTGAGTCCGGAGTCGGATTTCCTGCGGTTGATGTGTGGGAAGCCTCAGAAGTGCCCCACCGGTGCCATCGCTTGCGGATGGTGTCTGGGATTGTAGACTTCAATGAGCCAAAGACTGTCATTTCATCAGCGATGAGAGAGACTATCGATACAAGGATATCAATGATCAGTATCTCAACGACTTGTGAGCTGCTTGGTTTGGGTGATCGGAAGCAAGCTGGAATTCGGCTTCCGAAATCGATATAAACCTGGAATCCATTGCCAGCCTGATATTTTCTCTCCAAGCCCCGGGAAAATGAGGTAGCCAAAACTGAACATGTTTTTGAAAAACGGAAGGAAGTACCTCAGATGTACCAATTGTTTGGGCTCATGCAAGTGACAGCCTCACTCGCTTTTGGGCAGGCACACCCTTGTAAGTGGGTCGCAGCATTGCCTGACCCCGAAGCACACCCATGTGCAGTGCTCAGAGCCTGCTCACAGCCTGCTCTCGAGACTGCGGGACTGACCATGGGTGAAATTGTGAGGGCCGTTGAGGCTATTTGGGCTTTTTGTTTCTCCCGGATGTCTCCCCTTTCTATGGTCTTGACTGTGTTGGTGGTCCAAAAGCAATCATCACTATGGCTGATTCTGACGAGGTCTCACAACTGACGGTGAGTTATTCTCAGCTCTCGGAAGCTCACTGAGTTGTGGTACTGATGGCTGTTTCAGAGAACATCGGCCACGCGAACGGAAAGGAGTGGCCCCCGTCACATCCTCAGCGTCGACTACGGGACTACCTATACCGGCAAGTAAACCCACGCGGCATCGCGTCGTTCGCTCACTAACACCGTTCAGGGGTGGCCTGGGTACTGACAAACGGAGATGTCAACAACCCGTTGAGTCTTGAGCACATTCGTACCATTGAGAAGTGGGGTGGTCATAACGAGCCAAAGGTTCCATCCAAGATAACCTACTCTGTCACCCAAAGCAACACGGAGCGATGGGGCTACGGAGTTGGCGGCAGTGCTCATATTCTGAAGGAAACCAAGCTCAGCCTGGGAAAGCGGTCTCGTCCAGAAGCACTGGATGTCCTGCGACGGACTCTCGAAGTTCTCGACAGCATGAGTGTCCGTGAACTTAACGTTCTCGCCGAGGGCCTCCCTCGACACGTCATGAAAACCCCGGTTGAGGTTGTTACTGATTACCTTTTGCACATAGCCAAAGCAGTTCGACGGGCCATCCTCAGCGAACCAACCCATGGGCTGGGACAATTTCCCGTGGACCTCATCTTTACCCACCCGGTTGAGTGGGACAAGCAGGCTATGAATCTCACCTTCCGAGCTGTGACAGAATCTTTTGGCAGGATTTTCCCAGAGCTTGTTGAGACCCATGGGAGAATATACATGGCGTCCGAACCAGAAGCATGCGCCCAGTACACAATGCGGGACTCCCAGGAGGGGGCGATTCAGAGTCTGATGAAGGGCGACTGCTTCATCGTTGTTGATGCTGGTGGTGGAACGGTTGACTTGGCAGCATACCGGGTGAGAGATATTGACCCTTTTCGTGTGGAATTAGCGACAAAACCCACTGGTGAGTTCCATTCCACCCACCCGAACTCTGAGTATTGTGTATGTATGAGACAGCTGATCAGCAAGAAGGCAGGAGATGTGGGGCCGCACTCATCGATCAAAATTTCCTGGAAAAGTTCCTTCCTCGCCGCCTCTCTAGGGAAGACATTGATACGCTCAGGTTCTCAGGAGGGTATGGAGATCATGTGGGAGGTGCCGCACACAAATCCCTTCGCCGAGGGGAGGAAGATCTGCTTGAACAATTTATCGGTCTCAAACATAGCTTCAAGGGATTGCTGGATAATGGAAGAGAGCCGGAGCCAAGTTGGGTCAATCTTCCACAAGGCGTCGGGACTCCCGATGAGGGCAAACTCATTAAACACGGCCTTCTGGGTATAAGTTGGTATGAAGCCCGGCCAGAGTTGTCCAATATGCAGTTTACTGACATTCTGCAGTCAAGATATGATGACGATGTTCAGCGATTCCCTCGAGGGAGCCAAGGGCCTGATCGAGGACCAGGTCCGTCTGCTTGATGGGCTCAACCTGCGAGCACACGCTGTTTTCCTCTCTGGTGGGTTCTCAAGGAACAAATACGTCTTAAAGGAGCTCGAGGCTTATGCCCGTGATCTTGGCGGCCTCGAATCATTCTCCGGAGCAGATAGCTGGACAGCCGTTGCCAAGGGAGCTGCTCTGATGGCCATGGATGTCGGTTGCGGGCCACCCTTGCTGCCGAATATCCCCTGCCCTTTTCATATTGGCGTCGTCCTATCGACAAGATACATGTCGTTTGACCACGATCCGCCGCAGAAGTATACGGATACCTTCGACGGGGTTGACCGTGCTAAAGATCATATTCAGTGGGTCGTGACGAAGGGCGACTTGGTGGCGTACAAGAATGGCATTGAGGAGAGAGTCAAAATAACTCGGAAACTCAGCCCGGATGGAAGTTTGAACGGGCGAATTGTTGTCGTTGCGTCCCGGTGCGACGGACCACGGGGTCCTCCCAGCAAGCTCAAGGTTGATGACGATGGTGAGTATGCGCCTTTTGCACTGCGAGACTAGCATCACAGCTGACAGTTGAGTATAGACTCCCGCATTATCCACTCGCTGAACTACGATCTTTCTCGCATTCCGGCGAATCATCACAGGCGCGGCGAGGCAGACTACCAGTTGATTGAGAACGAGCCCGATCTGCCGTACATCCAAGTGCAGCTGGAGCTAGAAATCCGAGTCAGCCAAGTATCATCAAATGCAGCTGTTTGTCTCATTTGGGGGAGAACAGAAGGGAACAAGTCTACGCCTGAGAAGCCTGGATTGAAGCTGTCTGAAACGGAGATTCCGTTTTGAGCTGGGAGGCTGGAAGTGAACTCGAAAGTTCGGTGTGACAAGTATGAAAGCAGGCAGCTGGCCTTTGAATGAGTGCAGCAGAGTCCTGCAAACAGCTTCCGTTATAACCAATTGGAGACTCTTTTCGGGGCAGTCGAGAAACCATTTCCCAGCCACTCGGCGGCGTCGCCTACCTACCTACCTACTGGAAGCCACCATTCAGGTCCCTGCTGCATGCAGCTCCCCGCCTCGGAGGATGGGCGCTACGGGAGAAGCAATCAGGTGCATTCGAAAAAGGATGTTCAAATGCGAGTTGAACCCCAGAAAACGACGACCGCCTTAGAGCCTTGCCGTTGTTGACCTCAGTGTGCATTCTAGCATTCTGGGGCTGACAACTGGCTCCACATCCGGATTCCACCAAACTTTCGGTGATGTACTTGGTTAGTTTAGTGATAGCCAGGTCGAACATCAGCAAAGACAAAGCCTGGTTAGGGCTCCGTTTCTTCAACGTTTTGGAACCTCGCTCGCCAGCACCACCCCTGTCGGACTCCATCAATGAGAATGACATAACCCAGAGAGCCTCCCAAGGCTTTCTCATGGTCCTGATGCTATGCAGGCCGAAAATGATTGAGGGAATATGTGAACCCATGCCGGGGCTGAATACTGCAGGTGGCGTGCTGTGCCCGGGTGCTTGCCCATGTGAGACTTGAAGTCGGGCACCTTGGATAGGCGAGACCGGATCCTCTTTCTAGACATCGATAGCAGCGGCCAAACCAAAGGGCTCCCTTTGGTGTGCTTGCCCGTCCCAAATTTTGAATCGGATGGACTGACATCTGCCCCTGATCGCTTTACTTTGGCCGAATTGTAAGTTGTTTACACGTTCAAGGACGCCGAACACGGCCAACGCAATGGCGACGACGGGAACACTCTTCAGTCTGGCCCCACAGCCCCTCCCCAAGGGAGACCTTGTCGACAGCGTCTTTGTCACCATATGGTTCTTCGCCGTTGCGTGCTTCGCTCTCATCCTCAGTTGGCTGCTGCGTATCCCGTATGCGGGGTCGGTTCTGAACAGCCTATTTGAGAGATCTCGTCCGGCGTTAGATGTATTCAGGAGCATCTGCTTGGCTACGGGGATTCTTGCTTTGTTAGTTCCTGGTTGGCTAATATGTTGCCCTCCCAATTTGGTGTTGCTTTTTGCTAACACCCGGTGCGCCGCAGCTGGTACTTCTTCGTGATGATCGATCGATGGTTTCACTATAGCCAACGAGTTTCGGTTTCCTACGGCTACATCATCTTTCTCACACTCGTCGAGATCCTGCGGGTCTTTTCTGCCGTCATCTTCGCCTGGGGTAACTATAAGATCGTCTGGGTTGAGATCGAGCCTCGATATAGCCTAGGCCGGCAAGGGCAGCTGTGGCTTGCTGCCAAAGTTGCGCTGTTTCTGGTATCTCTTGTCTCGATCTTTTATGCCGTCCTGCACCTGACACTGGCGGTCGCATGGCTATGCTTCTGGAGTTTGAACTCCATTGCCGACATCGCTACCAGGAGAACGTCCTTCGAGGTTGCCACGGCAGCGTTTCTCGCAGCGTTTACCGCTCTCACATTCTGCATTTTAGTCCATGCTATCTTTTTCCAATCTCGGAAAGTAGACGGGAAGCGCAATGACGCATGGAAGGTGGGTTTGCGCTCTGTCTTCCCAAGGGTGTGTGTTTCGATGCTGACATATTTTCTGGGTAAAGAACCGATGGCTGCTCGTCGTCGCAACATTTTTGCTCTTAGCCAGATCCTTTGTTGAATTTATAAGTCTCCTTATAATCTTAGGCCCAACGGCATCCCGAGGAAGCATGACCTTCGCTCGTGATGTCTCATACGGCCTCCTATCTTGCCTCTACCTGCTCTTCATCAGCGTCTACGCTTCCGGAGCCTCTTCCCCCAACGACATGGGCAAGGCAGACACGCAGGACGTCCGGGCTAACCTCCGCCGCTACATTGACGAAAAGCTGAGAATAGAGACCGATGACGCAAGGAAGGAAGCACGCCCCTTTATCGACATCATAGTGGAGGTGGAGGAGGCCTTCAACAACGATACAGACAACCTCAAGGCGAGACTGTGCGGGGCTTCTACCCTTTCAACCGAAGCCAACGGAGCGACGATCGAGAGCTGCTTTCGTCAATTGCGGAGGGATTTTGGTGACCGAGGTTTAGAGCAGCATGAAGTAAAACACCACATGACGAGCCCCCGTCACTCAACTACTTCCTTCTTCTCTACCCTCGCTGGCGGTGGCGGGCATAAGATATTCGGCGCAGTTTCCGACCCAAACATCCGCGGTACCTCAAAGAAGAGATCGAACCGTAGTCTGCTGGACACTTTCCGCAGCCCCGGCACCAGTGGCCGCAGGTCAGCACCGCCGACCATGCCGGGCGCCCAATCTAGGCCCGGTCCCAACTTCGATCATGACCCTCTGGAAACGACCGACACGATATCTGAATGGACCCGTACCGAGAATCTGTCGCGCCGAGGCTCCGCCGCTGGGTTACCGAGCTTCCCCTCGGCACCAGTACGGAACAGCCGACTCACAACCCACATAGAGGAGTTACCGGCCGCGACACACGGCTACGATCGAGGTGGCGCAGTTCGCGACCACCGTATATTCACCGATACAGCGGTCTACGGTCCCTCGCAGCAGCGGCAACAGTGGGAGTCATCCGAACCGGAGCGATCCAGTACTCAGGCTCAGGATATGGGGTATGGACAGTCCCCTGGACCAGAATCAGCATATCCCCATGCTGCGTACCCCGATGGGGCCTCAGCCCGAGTGAGGCGCCAACGCCGGCCACAGCGCGATTTCCAGCCCCCAAGTAGAGCATTCGAAATGGAGCCCTACCGGGCCTACCAGCCCCAAGCAACTGTAGCCCCCTCCAGCTTCGGGCCGGAAAACTCCTACGCCGTCCGGGCACATAGCACCCGTTGGCAGGCAACAGGAGCAGGAACGGGCGAACCCGGAACACCGTACATGCAGCAGGCCATGCCTGCAATGGTAGAGGCAGCGGGCAGTCGCCAATATACCCCAGACCCGGAGCAAGTCTCCTATGCACAGGAACTGTTTGTGCCCAATGTCCAAGCCGCGCAGTCAAACGATGACCCTGGCAGTCGTCCTCCACCACCAGCCCCCGCTACCCCTCCGTCAGCAGGAGAGCAGGGCGTCTCGGAAACCCTGCCACCAGGGACCAGACAGGCCGGGCCGACAATGCGATTCCAGATGGTAGGCGGGAGGGGCCGTCGAGCTGCGGCGGCGCAGGCATCATCTTCTACCCAAGCGGAGTCGTAGCCAAACTGATAGATACCTATGTGTCACGTACATGTTTTGGCTAGATGTTTCATGACTCGATATTTATGTCGGCCAGACCAAGGCGGTAACGGCATCTCGCAACAAGAATGACTTTTCAATGCCAGATTGCCGAAGACAAATGCAGATTTCCAACGCTCAGAGGGGTATTTGGCCTGCAGGGACAATATCTCGCTTCAGTAACCCAAATGAAGACATAACATGAAATATAAGTCCCTGTACTGTAAGAGAGCGTGTGTTCATAAGAACGATACACACCATCGTCTGTAAGCCAGCATATGAGTGGGAAATACTAAACACGAGCGGAATGTAGCCAGGCGGCCGGTGCGCTACCTCCCGTTCTCCGTTTTGATCCGCGTCAGCCCACGCACCCTGACTGTTGTGAATCCCTTCCGTCTCTGCTAGTCTAGGTGCTGATCGCCAAAAAGTCTGCGTAGATTATCCCCCCACGCTTGCAACTTCGCTGGGTCCATGAGCGCCGCGGCGCGCTCTGGCAGCCCCGGCGGTTGCTGTCGCATCATGTGCAGAAGAAGTGCCTTCCAGCAGTCATCTACGTGGAAGCGTACCATTCGGGCGCGCGGACCGAGAAAGTCCGCTAGATTGACGCAAACTGTGTCGGTACACCCGAGGAGGATGCCGTTGAGAGCGCGGATGAAGGTGCTGTCTTCCTCTCGGGAGCGTTCAAGGCACGCGGTCGCCAGGGCGGGAGTTATTCCAGGGACGGTTCTAATGAAGTCCCTGAAACGAGCCCGGTCGAGGTCCAGGGGGTCGTACCACATGGGGCCTTGCGGGAGGAGGAGGAGGTCTAAGTCTGAAAGGACAACCGATTGGGCGTTGCGGCGGGAACGGTTACCTATTTTTGTTCCGAGGTGGCAGACTAGAGCTTCACGCCTGGAGACGTTGTTTTCGGCAGTGGCGATACGGAGCTCACGGAAGGTAATTGCTATCTCTTCGTGGGATGGGATCTGACGAAGTTGCGTGAGGTACCAGCAGTGCCAATGCGAGTGCAACCAGGCGGCGTCGAGCATAGCTCGACTGAGCGTGAAAATGCCGTAACCAAGGGTCTCGCAAGGGGTAGAACCCTCTAGCGAGCCGCAAAACTTATACTGTGCCTTGGAGAGGATGTCAACGGCGGTACGCTTAATATCAAAGCTGTCACCGAAGGTGGCTTGGAGTACTGGGGTTCGGGTCATGGCCGCAATGGCTTGCGCGAGCGAAGGTAGCCTCACTTCTGGCGAGGCGTCCAGATTTGCGAGGTATTCCTTCACGACCTTGAATATCGAGTCATCACCGTTCCAGCCTTGAGCCGCCTCCAGTGCCGAGGTGAGCAGATTAAGGGTCCTCGCCGTTGGCGGGCCGGTCTCGATGCACAGGTAGATTAGCAGATCTATACATTCCGACCCCACAGACGCGGCGAGGTCAAGGAGCTTGAGGATCTGCTCGAGCACCGAATGGTTGGTGGAAAGACGGATCAATCCGGGCGTACCAGTGGTGAGGTAAGCGGGTGAATGCCGTCTCGCGCCGCGCTGGTGACCCGTATCATCGGGCCCCTCAAGGTCAAAGACGGGGAAGAGAGTTGCCCAATGTTCCGGTGGAATACGATTCTTCCACAGTTCAACGCGTGTCCTGCTAGGTTGCCAAGCCGCCCAGACGGTATAGTGCGGGACAAAATTCTTGATAAGGTCAATGGCCCTCTGTCGCTGATATGGATTCTCTTGGTGTAGGAGCGGGCGTATACACTTGACAAGCCCGTACGCTTCATACCATCGACGAGCAGCCCTGAGGCGCCCGAGCTCCTTCTCGAGGGTGGTCCCGAACGTCGCTCTCTGGAGCACGGCCTTGATAAAGTCGTCCGGCAGTACATCACTGTGGCCGCCATCAGGACCAACAGTCCCGAACAATTTGGAGAGCGATATGGTGGGAAAATTGTTCGTCTTGGGCCCTGCAACCGCAATACGCAGGAGCTGTTTCGAAGCCAATGCTTCCTGTAGCGAGTAAAGCGTAGGACGGGCGCGGTGGGTAATGATCAGACACCGGAGGTAGAGTGTCACCTTCTCATCGAAATATTCATCGATGACAGGGTTAGCCCTAGTGAAGTCTGGCATTAGAGACCTGAGCTGGGCGATAGCAGTGGTGGTCGTCAGGACGTGAATGCACGCAAGCACGCCGGCCTGAGCCATTCCCAGATACCCATCGTCCTTCAACCGCAAATCCGAGAGCTCCCGTTCAAATATCTGATCGCAACCGTGGGAGAAAGGAACAATCATGCGCCTCGTCCGCGCCCATGACCATCGCGACGACGACGTTTTGAGGAAGTCATCGGTCAGCTTCTGCAGTTGAGCAAGAGGGAACTGGTCGAGCTGGCGGCAGCGAAGTCGCTCGGCAGCTGGAGATTCTCGGAGCTGTTTTTGCCAATTGGATTTAATGACCAATGCCTGCATTTGTGTCCTTTGAAACGCGTTTCCCACAGTTGCACAGTTGTCGACGATCGTGCGTGGTTGCGGTTAAGATTGGCGAGCTTGCCATAGGAGACCAGCGGCTTTGAACCACGTCGTAGCCCGGTGGTTCCAGGCGGCAGACTTGAGGGATTCCATCTTGCAGAAAGCCTTGCGCTGCAGACGACTGTGGTGGTGGCTGCAAATGCCAGCGTCAAGGTCAGGAGCTCGCCGCAGCTGCTGTGAGGTCAGGAGAAAAGTGGGGCGTGAAAGCTCCTCAATGGTTCAATTGCTGCAAGCACCAATGGACTCACTCATGCAACTTGAACTGGAATGCAGCCCTTCAACCACTCACATTTCTTTTCCTCAGCTGACTAGAAGGGTATATCCCCACACATACCTCTCTGGCTTCTGATCAGGTACGGACCCTATTGCTCCCTGCAAAGACAGTTGGATGAGTTTCGAAAGCCATATCCGAGATGAGATTCATGCCCTCGAAGGAAGACTGAAAGGCCTTACTTGCATTGTTTACCGCTGAAAACCCAAATGTAGCCTTCCAAGCATCATTCAAGGAGTTTACCGAACGGTGTGAGGGCTTGTTGCGCATGCACCAATCCGTAGCCATACTCAAGACGGCTGTAGCCTCGAATTCACATCCAACGGCCTCAACTATTTTTATTCTGATGCATTGAAGCTAACTCGACGCCCAATAGTCCCATAGAGAGATATGGTGCAATACATCTTCACACCTTGGCGCGACAGCCGGGAGCTTTTAGGCGTCAGATCACAGTTCTACTCTAAAGTAGAATGCGACGACGAAGAGCGCCAGCGTCAACGCCAACGAGAGCAAAGACAACATGCCGTCGCTCGCGTCTCGATGTGGATGCAACGAGGAGGTTGCCCTCATCTTGTTGACTCGACAGCCCAACTCACAGCCGCAATCCTCATCGACGGGGACACAACCGATGTATCAGGGAGCTACGCAGTGCGAGCGGCGTACTCAGCGGCATTCAGTCGGTCAGTCTCTGCTCCACCCCCTCCATCCACCCCCTGTAGCTAACTCCCCGAAGCTTTGTCACCGGCCTCCTAGATGGCCACCAAGACCGCGCCCGCAAAATGTCCATGTACGGGGTAGCCAAGAGTGTAGGACTACCAGCCACATTCGTTGAGCTCCGGCATCAGGCCACCCACGAGCAATTACCGTCTCTGACACGGCTCCGTGCCGCTGCAAACAAGGCTCTCAACTGGATCTGGGAGTACTATTGGCGCCACTTACCAGACGTAGAAGCCGTACCTTCAGCCTCCGCTGCCGCCCTGCGACAAGCAGAAGCAGACGATGCCGCCCCGGGGGGCAACAACGAGTGCCGGTCGGAGCTGATGTCCTGCCTGGAGATAGAAGACGACGCGGAACGGGAGAATGTGTTGGGAGATGTATTGGCGAAGTATGGCGAAGGCGTGGTGCTGACGATGTTGGATGGGATCGCTGAGCGCGCGACGGATACCCGGGTTTTGAGACGGGCGATGGGGCTGGTCAGGGATGTGCTTGGGAGGGAGAAGACACAGGAGCACAGTATGGAGGATGGTTCACAAGACGGACCGCGGGATGTGGGAGAACTGCGAGCAGAGCTGGGAAAAGCGTGGGAGGAGGTGAGGGAGATAGAAAGGGATGGGTCGTCTGTGGTGGATAACCAGAGAGCAGAGAAACTCCCAAGCTGGTCGCTATACGATGAGGAGGCATGGGTACCGAAGCCCATTGGTGTCGTCTAAGATAGGCTGCTGGGTATATGAAAGCATTCGGCCTTTCGATACTGCACGGGGCGGCTCTGGCCCAGACAAAGGGGCACTTCGCTTTTCTCCGTGAGACACCACCTGCATTCTTGATGCACTCAGCAGAGGCATGACTTACACTGTAATAGGCATACTTACATTGCAATATGCCTCGGTGAAAACATCAAGGCCTACCGATTGGATTGCAACAAGGTCCGGCTCGATTCTGTGATGGCCAAATAGAGAATACTTATTGCGTATTGGTCAGGGGTCTTACTGGGCCCCGCCTACATAGACTTTTCCCATCCTTTTTGTCCCCTCTATGCCCTGCCGAGCTCTAACTCATCGCCTAGGTTTTTGTCATCTTATCATGTCAAACAGCAACTGCCCTAGACACATCTCTTAGGAGACGGTCTTCTCAACCATCGTAATTCCGTACTTCTCCTTCAGCTCGGCCATCAGCGGGTTCGTAATGGAAGTGCTCATGGGCGCAAGGATACCCTTGTCGGCGATGGTTCCAGCCAGCACCTGCTTGACGGCCACACCGCACGGGACGCCCACCAACTTGGCCATGGCCGAGTAACCCTTGGGGTCACCGTACTCGCACAGCGTCGAGGTGCGTGTCTCCCGCGACCCGTCGGCATGCTCAATCTCGAACTTGTGCTGGAGCATGACAAAATCGCGCTCCCCCTCCTCGAACTCCATCTTGCGCTCGAGTGTCGCGCACAGTGTGTCGAGCGGGTTGCCCTTGGGGACAATGGCCTCATCAGAGAAGAGACCGATCCAGCGGAGACCGCCGAGGATGCGCTTCTGATCCTCGGGAGACTCGAAGGTTGCCTTGGCCAGGATGGCGGCCTCGAGGTCAGCAGCGCTGCTCGAAGCCGCACCGACAATGGCCTTGGTCGCCTCCTTCCACGAAGTGGGCTTGGTGAGGACCTCACGCACGTCGTCCTCGAGGAAGCCGATGTCTACAAGCACCTTGATAAATTGGGGGAAGCCCTGGTACCGCAGTGTGCCACGGATGATGGTCTGTGCCTCTGGGATGTTGTAGCGCTCCTTGTACGGCGTCGAGTCGCGGTTGGGGTAGGCAACAAAAGCGTAGCCGGGGTAGATGAAGTAGGGCTTGGCCATCTTCATGAGGTCCTTGCCTGCCACCTCAACCACCTTGCCGTCCTGCCACCACTTGCCAGCGTTGCGCAGTGCGAGTAGCACTCCGCGCGACGACCACGAGAACTTATAGCCCAGCGGGTTGTCCGAGTCCTCGGGCGCCGGAAGACCACCGCAGTAGGACAAGAAGCTGAGGATCTTGCCGCCTGTCTGGTGTACCTCATCAATGGTCTTGATCGCGTATAGGTGGTCGATACCCCTGAAACAGTCAGCAGTGCTCTTTGGTGGCGGTGGGAGGGGCCCTACGGGTCAAGGCCGATCTCGTTCATGACGGTGATGCCGGCCGCCTTGGCCTCGGCATCAAGCTCGAGCATAGCAGGCGAGACGTAGCTAGTCGTAACAACATTCTTCTTGTTGCGGATAGCCGACTTGATTATAGAGGCGTGGAAGGTATAGGGAATCAAGCTGATCACCAGATCGTGCTTGGCCACCTCAGCATCGAGAGCCTTCTCGTCAGTCACGTCGAGGGAGATGGGGTGGGCATTCTTGACACCGTCTGAGAGCTTCTGGGCACTGGCGAGTGTACGGCAGGCTACACCAGGGTTGTGTGTCAGACCAAGTTCGCTGCCGATTCGGCACTGGAGTCAAACGCACCAACAGTCACTGGGATCCCGGCATCGCTCAGGATGTCGAGTGTCGGCCGGGTCACGAAGCCCGCTCCGAGCATAAGCACCTTGCTAATAAAATTGTGAGCCAACAAACAGCCCGCTTATTTCGTTCTTGGCTTTCGTAAAGCAGCCACAGCTGTGGAAGGTGGGGTACCATACTGGGAAGCCATCTTTGGGAATACGGCGTGAGACAAGCACGCTGTGAGCTTGTTATTGCAGAATTAGGGTATTCTTGGGTTGCTTATGGTAAAGCCCAAGAAACAACAATCAGGCTTTGCCGTGACTCTTTCGATTCGACCGGCAGTCCGATAGCGGCCCGAAGCTTTCCTCCTCTGATGGCAAGACTTGGTCTGATGCGGGGAGTGGATGGCGGGGTTGTCTCCCCGTGGTTGAGCTCCCCACATTTTGAAAGCCCGGGCCAATCAGCGGCTTTCACCGACCCAAGAGCACCTACTAAGAAACGTTCAGATAGGCTCATCTGAAGAAACCGTTGGGCTGAGCATACAAACTTCCAAACTCACAGTTTGGCTCTATGCCGCGAGAATTGGGCGGCTAGGATGCCTTGAAAGCAGTTGGCCTGAGCAGGAAGCAATGCTGACCACAGAGCAGGTGCCGTGTCAGGGTCGCTTTTGATTGGCCAATTTCGGGAAACAACAATCGAGTTTTCATTCGCCCCTGAGACCATCCATCGCTTAGACTCACAAGACCAAACAGAGAGAATTTGGTTGCAACCTTGAGATCGAGGTCAAAAATTGATTTCTCTTGCTGACACAGCGAGTTGCATCCGCAACCCTGTTAAGCTAATCTATTGGGGCATTTTTTGCTCCGTATGCTCAGCATGGAGCACTCATGCAGATATCGCCTCTCCATCTAGAAGCCCAAATCCAGAACTCCTGTGATCAGATCCTCCCGGGTATCCTTATTGTTTCCGCCCCATCCAAATACCAGACCAGAGCCCTGTCGCTCGTTTGTTCTAATTCCGCCGTCCCCATTATAAAATCATACAAATCGTCATACAGGAGTCCATGAAAGGACTTCCAAATTACTCTTGTTCTTCTCCCTCTGCATCTTCCTCTTCCTCCTCCTCATCTTCGTCATCGCTTGCTGGCGGCTCCCACGCATCTTCGAGCTTCAAACCCTTTCGGGTTGGCTCGGGATAGACCGCAGAATTGCCGAGCAGCGAGAAAACTGCGGAGCGATGGAAATCTAGCGTCGAGTCACGGTCTGGAGCGTCGTAGAGCCCCATGCCGTATAGGATCTCGCCCTCTGACTCATCATCATCGAGTGGCTGATATGGGAGTGTCTCGACTTCGGGAACTACCTTGGCGGGAGCTGCCGTTTCGACTTTCCGTAGCGGCTGGTGATGAATAACGAAATCCTCAGGGGTGGGTGGTGCGGCGTATCTATCGAATCCCTGGGCGGCGAAGGCATCCCAGTCTAAGGCCCCCCCAGCCATTGTAGGGAGCCTTGGGGCTGGCAAGTAAGGCAGCTCCGAAGATAATGAGGCTGAGTTGGTTCCGGCAGAGCTGTAGCTGGGACTCAAATTTGGTTGATATGTGGAAATATGTTGTTGCTGCTGCTGCTGTTGCACTTGGAGCTGCGGTGGTTGCGAGGGAAGAGAGCGGGTAGAGGGCGAATAGTACTGCTGTGAATTGATATTCGAATAAGGAAGGGATAGCGGCGAGAAGGCGGAGGCGGGCGAGTTATACCCTGAATATGCCGTCGGTGTTGGGGGGAACTGCTGGAAGCTCGCGAGGTGCTCGACTTCGCTATGCGCAGAGAAGTTGCAGTGCAAAGCTGCTTGCTGGGGATATGGCTGCTGTTGGGGATGCTGAACAGAGGAAGGGTGCCAGCTGACTGGCCGCGCTGGTCTCTTCTCGGGCTCGTAAAGAGGCTCACAGTTCAGCTCGTACGTCGGGGTGGGTAGATAACTGGCGTCCATTGGCTGCAAGTGAGGTCGTTGTTGGCCTTCGCTTATCAATGTCCTCCTCCTTGACTGCACGATGTTGGATCGGGGGCTGTTGTTCGCACTCCCAGGCTTGACTATCCTCATGGCGTTCCCTAACCGCTGGCTACCGGATCCTCTGGAGAGCCGCCTCGAGTTGTTCGCTGCGGAAAGCTGTCTGGAGAGCTCGTCAAGCATCGCGTCGGTGGAGTAATCGGTGTGAGGAAAGTGTTGAGGACCACCAACCATGTGGTTGGTGTTGAGCATAGAAGGCATCATGTTTGATGACAGCGAGCCACTACAGCTCGAAACCACAAGATGGAGAGAATAGAATAGATGTGGTGATGTGAGAGATATCAGGGGGGGTTGACGAGAGAAGGCGGGCTGGTAAATAAGTAGGAGGGTATGGGAGGGAGTGTATGTATGCAACCCCGAGAAGGGTTGATAGTAGCAGGCTGAGGATGAGAAGGTCCCAGGTCAAGGGATGATGGCACGGGAGATGGGTACGGAAAGAAAATAACCAAACCTAGTTCAGGAAGCCGATCTGGGCCATGCCGGCGTGGAGAGGGAGGCAGAGACACAGGTAATGAGAGAGGCCAGGCCGCTTTGGCATGCTGTGTGCGCGAGGATGCGTGTCAACGGAGCTTGCCCATGACTTTTGGCTTTGATGGCCTGCGTCATATGTGCGCGCAGGGATGGTTCAGCCTGCCTGACCTTGGGAGGGTCAGAAAGGGTTTCGGCCTCTCTAGTTTAGCTGCAAAACCGGACGTGGTATGGATGGGCGCGAGAGAAGGTGTTGGTGAGAAAGCGTCCGGACAGGGTTGTAGGGGGACGGAGGAGGGAAATCCAAACCACATTCCTCACTGCCCGCCTTGGACTGTGGATTGTGGACCATGGGCCGAGGACCGTGGACCGTGTGGCCATGGAGCCGTGGCTGCTTGTCTGGTTGTGTGTGTCGGGGGAAGGTACCGCAGTTAGGTGGGCGGTCAAGCGGAGCAATCAGGCGGAAGGGAGCAACTTTGCCTTAGTTTGGCGCAGTGCGAGAGTGCCCATCTCGGCCACCCTCTTCAATCATCCATGTACCTGCTAGAGAAGAGGTGTATGGAGTACAGGGCCCCGTGCTGCGCGAGACAAGGTGTGTACGAAGTACAATACCTCGTGCCGGTTGGCTCCTTCCAAGAGCCGTCCATGTATATCTGTTGCAGAGTGGAGGGCGGCTGAGCCTGGAGTGTGAGCAGCCAGCAGCAGGCGCAAATAACCAAACCTTCATGTTTTCAGTACGTACCCGCTCGGGTCGGGTTCGGTGGGCACCCGGGATGATGTGGAAAAGATTGGGTGGGGGAAAGTTTAGGCCTCCTGCCAGTGAGCGAGCCTGCAACGGGGCTAGATTGATGCTAGAATTGCCAAGGTAGCGCGCTATTATTGACCCGTGAGAGGGGTGAAGCAGTGGAGGGAGGGGCCTGCATGCGCCGCTGGGACGTTGGGTCGACGCTGTGGGCGAGGGAAAGGGGAAGGCCAGGCCGTTCGGTACCAGGGACAGACTGGGAATAAAGGTGGTCCTTGATTGGTGCCGGTCGTGGTTGACGTGGGTCGCGCCCGGTGGTCACTGGTACCTTCGCACACGGTGGGGTCGTGTGTGGAGGTGGGAAGATGGACGACGGGGGTGCTTGGGTGGTATGCGTGTAGGGTGGCAGAGTGTGGACGGCTTCCATGGTCCCACGCGCATGTCCGCCATCTCTGTCGACCGGGGGTATCGCCCCTGCACAAGGCGAGATGGGTGACGAGGGTTTCTGAGGGATGGACAGGCCGGAGTGTGTGGGAGGCAATTCCGAGACTTCTCTTGGGCGGGTTTCTGTCAAGGCTTCTGAGATCGACCAGGATCATCGCAACCGAACGTGCACCCCCCTTTCCCGCACCCCTCCTTCACCCGTCCCAGACACCCCCCTTTCCAGCTGTGGAAGACTGAGGGCGAGACAGGGCGTGTGTGGAGGGAGAAAGCATACCTGTTTCGAGCGGTTCCACGGACGGCGCGGCTCAAGATTGGTCGGCAGTCACAGAGGACAGGCACCGTGAGGCAGACCCAGGCAGTGAGTTTCGATGGCCTCTCTGCTCTGGGACGATGTGCATTCGTTTATCCATCCCGGGCCACGGCCGAGCACCACGGCACCGCTGGGTCCTAGCCGCAAATAATGCTGGATTGGGGCATCTTGGAGAGTGGCTGCCTCGAGCACTCGTGGAGCTATGGAGCCATGGAGCGTTTGGAGCCGCGGACACGAGACGCCGTATCCCGCCGCACACTGGCGATCTCGTCAGCCTGCTACCAATTCGCGCATCCGCTTCACGGAGTTGTTGTCGGATGGTGGCTCATGAGAGCGCCATGAGTAGGTAGCGCATGGACGGCAAGGTACGTAGAAAGCGTGTGAGTGTGAGTGCGAGTACGCTGCTTGCAGCATTCGCAGTCAGCAGCAGGTCAAGCACAGTTTGGGGCTTGAGCTAAGTCAATGCAGGATCCCGTGGCGTTGTCATCCCGGGGTCCGCCTCTGGTTGGTGTGGAGGATGGAAATTCGATTGCGAATGAGGGCAAAAGACAAAGCAACGCAAGGCGCAAAGTGAAGAGATTTGGCTGGTGGCTCTGGCACCCCACAAAAAGCAGGGAAGCCAGCGCCTGCAACGGGTCCAGGGTGGAAGGAAGGAAGGCCCGGAAAGACCTTGTCGAATAGCATGCTGTGGGGACCCTTGTCTCGCCCACCGGATGGTCTGCGCTTCCCGTCGCGAGCGAGAGATGACTTTCAGGTATCCTGCTGGAAGAGATCCCTCATCATGTGATGGGGTCTCCCGGTTGACGCAGAGAGCCTGGAAACGGAGCGAGATGAGTGGGCGGACCTCTCAGGTGGTGCGGCGCCGCTCCTGCCCAGGTGCCCTGTGGGCACACGTGTGCGGCGGACTTTCGCGCAGACACCTAGGTACTCAAGCTGGACCCGCGACCGACGGGGGGTTGGCCAGGTCAGCAATTGGACTGTTAGGTCACTTCGCTTGTACCTCTGACTTGGCTTTTGGTAGGTCTTCGGCACGTTACATAGCAGCCCCGGCAGCTGTGGTTGAGTCGCTAAGTTCGGTGCTCCCAGTGCGACCGTTTCGGGTGATGGGCCATTGATGCAGGGCTCGACGCTGAGTGCGCCAACGCGGGTGGACGGCGACCACCGCCTGGCCTACCACCCGGGCACCACCCGCCAGGAGGAGGCCACCACAAAAGGGCCGGCCCAACCTGATTTTCATCTATCGAGGTGTAAGTCAATGCGTGGCCGCTGGCAGGTGGCAGCCACTCCGCCGACCATTCATTGAAACAGCACCCGGCGAGCCAAAGAATGGTGCATTTGTGACCACGGCATAGATGTAACTCGTCTGTCCCCTAAATAAACATTCTTTTTCTGATGGGACCTGAGGGTGTCGGGGCTAGACTGGCAAGGCGCCGCCCGCTGAGACCCCTCGGCGAGTTCAAGGCATGTGGGCTGGGCTTGTTATTGCTGCAATAGTAGATCAATTTGTGCATCCACGGACCTGACCTGGGGGGTTTGGGAGGATGAGGGTGAATGGATTTGCTGCAAATGTATGAAGTCCACCCGCACCAAGGTTCCTCAAGCACGGCCTGGACTTTGCGCTGACTCTGCAGCAATCAGGTTAGCAAGCGACACCATGAGGTGGCCGTTCTCAGATCACGCAGGTTCTTTGCGCTCTCATTGGGCCAGTTCAGAGGGACTTAACTTCGAGGCTCAACACTCCCCCCACCCACCAGGCCCGCGGAGCATCACCCCACTTTCTTCCATCTTGGTCATACAGAAACGGAGCAACATGCAACCTCGTGGTTTTACCACCTTCGCCTTGGAGCGCGCACAAGACACTCGTCACCCTGCGACGCGCCATGCAGCTACCTACTCTACTTTACGCCCATGGTTTTGATTGAGATAGTGCGCTACGCACTATTACTCGCACCCGTGAGGTCACACATCCCGGCGTTCCTGTCCAACGAGACTCGCTCCACGAGAACAGCGACGGCAAAACAGCCAACACAAGGCCGAAGCTAAACTGACCAGCTGTTGCCGACGCTCTGACACGGCTGCCACCTTTCTCGATGCACCCACCGCAAAAGGAGCTCAGGCGGGAACTCCAGATCGCCCAAACGTCCCATCGGGTAATCAATATGGAAACCTAACCGAAAATACTAGGGGACCACAGGGGCCTACGCACACTGCGTAGTGGCGTTCCTAACCTCGCCGGGCTAGTTTTTCGTACTATTTTCAGTATCCCGGCTAGGCCGTCCTTGTCGTCACCTCGAGTCCACGCACCCTCCGCACCGCATGAGAATTGTGAAATTCGCGATTCACACTAACTCGCGAGTTGCAAGTGCAACCGCGGTCTGCGCTGAGCTTGGCAGAGCTAAGGCATGGGTCTCAGCCCAGCCCTCCAAACCGAGAGCCCACCAGTTCACAGTGCTTGGAAGTCTCTCGAGCTATCCGATCGTGGTAATGCGCTTGATGTACTGGACACTGATTATCGATCACTCGCACGGAGCCGGGACGAGGTATTCAGTCGTTACATGCGCCAATCTAGCAACTCAGATTGTGATCCTGACACGGGGGCTTGGAAGTTGCAGGACCAGGCCACAGTGATTGTCGATCAGCGCGCATCCTTGATGACGGCGAAACCTCGACTAATACTCTACGGTACGAGGAGCATGGCGGTGGAGCAGTATGCATCAAGTACATGTACGGGCCTTCAAGCCTTTGGGCGGCGTGCGTACGCGTACTGGTGCCCGCCCTGATGAGGGGTCGCTTGTATTGCTGGTGGCTGAGTCGTACACTCGGTGCCGCCCAAAAGACACACCGAACAGGGCAATAGGGCTTACGGGTCTTGAACTGCATAGCGCAGGGTAGTAGACTGTGGACGACCGCTGTTTACGCGCAAAACACCGAGCATCATCAGCCGCCGGCCCGGATATTACGATGGGTTCTGGAAGACAGCATCACACACTTTGAAGCGTCACCCGAGTGGATCCCGGGCTCGGGAAATGATGGGAGAAGGTTCCTGGAGCTCCCTCAATGTCCTGTTGGTCCTTGGCCGAAGCCGTGTCGGCGAGCTGAATTCGCGCCTTTGGTGAGGGGTCAGAGCAAAGCAGAGCAGGCATCGAGCGGACCATCCGCCGGCCGTGAACGGCGACGCAGGGAATCGCGGAGCAGCAAATCACCGATCTGGCCGGCAGGTCATCTCGACCAACGGCCCAGCAGCAGCAGAGACAGGCTCCAAAAAGGGGACTCCCGACCGGTGCCACCGCAATTCCACTGCCATGGGTCTTTAGGGCGACCGGGGGCCAAGGGGCACAAGGGGCTCCAGCCTCCTACGGCAAAGTAGGCTTGGGCCAGCGTTGAGCACGGGCCGCGGGACGAGTCGCGCTTCGAACTGCTGGCCCACATCGAAAAGCAAGGACCACACGAGACGTTGGGTGGCGTCTGTGAATTTTCCATAATCCCTGTACGGCAGGAGCTGGCGGGAGCGGGGGACATGATTGGACAGGGCCAATACCGAAGAAGCTCCTTTTTAGTTTGGTTCTTGCATCCTGTCATCCATCATTATCACACACCACGACGCAGCACTAAAATCCCACCCGCCTGCCAACCAAAGGGGGAAAAGGCCCCATGTTCGCGTTGAAACCCCTCGTCTGGCCATGCAGCATCTGAACAGCCGTGCATGCACACCCACCACTCTCTGCGAGAAACTGTTTCAACGCCACCATGCCCCGTTGTTCTGTGTCCTGTTGTTTTGGACCGCCATTGCGCCTTCCCGGAACGCTTCCCATGACTCCTCTGCAGAGCTGAAGGCTGTTCACGGTTGCGGACAGGACCGGATTTGATGCGTTAGACGCGAGCCCCCGACACCGGAAACAGCGGCAACGAACACAACCTCACCTGCGTTTTTGCCAATCCTCAGTCGCTAGCCGAGCTGGAACAAAAGCTTCCGTCAGAACGCAACCAGAGGGTGAAAGTCCCGGGCACCAGTCGGTGGGTTTGTTTCCACGATCTGAGGCGGAAACCGAAATCGCGCTGTGACCATGACTCGTCTCGCGAGATGACCACAATGATGGGCGTACCGAAGCCAGAGATCCATCCGCCTCGTCACCTCTTGGGGCATCATGGTCCCGAGGACGCACACACACCCAAGAGCTGCAAGGCGGCGCCTGGTCAGCTCGCTGCATGCTGCGTTGGGCTGCGCGCAGCGTAGCGTACTGTGTAGCGGTTTGCTCGACACATTCGAGTTTCCAGGCTCGTCTCGTCGCTGGGCCGCAGACCTGGTCTAAGGCCGCTGAGATGATGATCCTTGGGGAGACGAAATCTGGCTTGCGACTGGTCCACCATGAGCACAGCCAGAAACGACCCATATCTTGACAGATCGCCATCAACAGTCCAACTGTGTAGGCCAAGTGGAGGAGGCTAAGCCGAGAAAAGGTCTTCCTTAGCCGCCATGGCTTCCGGTGCCTATCGCCGCCCAACAGCCTTGGTAGGTACCCCCGCTAGGTCGTTTCCTGTAGTCGACGGCAACAATGCGTTACAGAAGGTACTGGGTACGGCACTGTTGTTGGGGGCGCACTTTCGCTGAAACCTACATACCACCTAGTGCCGTGCGATCGCTAGCGATCAACGAAAGGAACGGGGTTCAACACAGTAACCCGCTGACCACAGCGAACACCCGAAGGCCGACTGGGCGCTTGATGATTTTGCGCAGCCACGCCACCTTACCAATGCTCGGTACATTTGTTTCCACACGACGGACCGGAGCCGACCGAGAGTACCTCTCATGTACGGACTGTCTGTACTGTGTATTGAGCACCGGATATGCAAGATATTTCGGATTGCCCACCCACTCGCTTACATCGCAACTTCAGTCCTTGTGTGTTGCTTTTTTCTTTGGCCCGCCACGATTCCATTTCGTGGAGCACAATGGGTGGAAGCCCGAGTTGCTCCGTCAAGGCCCCTGACCTGATCCGAGGCATTGGTTTCGTGGTATGGAGTCACACTTTGGTTTGATGGAATCGGAGATCTTCAATGCTAGGGTCCGTTTTGCACCTTTTTTTTGTTTTCTCGAAAAGGTGAGACGGGGCAGATTGAGAAAGTGGACAAGCATCAAAACGCCGATGCACATCAGTCAGAACGGACAAGCCTGTTCATGTGGGGGTGTGTGGGACACGCTGACTGGCCTTCCGCAACCGCGGCAAGGTAAAACGCTCAATTTCCGTCTGGGGCTCCTCCGTCCAAGAACAATGAAGGGCCGTGCCACCGTAGAACACGCTGCGAGGGCAGAGTTCTCGCTCGCAACAGGCCGCCCTAGCTAGTAGCTTTGGCATAGCACAAGCCACTTCCTGGGGTGTTCAGGCGGGTTTGCCCCAAAGCAGCATGGGCCAGGGAAGGTTCCTGTTCCATCAACTCGTTGTTGCAACACGGCGCAAGAGAGCTGATAGATTGGGGTCCGCGCAATTCTCATTCCTAATCGGCCCCGCTGAGTTTGATCGGAATTGAGTGGACGATGAGGATACCAACAGAAACTAGATGCCGCCGAGCCTCGCTTCGCGATACGAGCGGTGGGCACAGCTGTATTGTGAGCTGCCACTGTCCCTCCACCATTTCAAGCCGGTCACCAAGCCGGATGTCCCATCTACCTTCAAAGGTCTCTGCAAGCGATCCTCTGAATGGCCTTCCTAACATCGACATCACGCCAACGCCCAGCGAACAGGGGCCCTCGTGTCTCTAGGTTTGTCTCTTTCCACATTGTTGCGCAGATGAAACCCCTTTCTTCCAGCAATGATTCTTCCTGCCGGCCCTTGACAAGACGGGTGGGCTAGCGGGCTCTCTCGGCCCTGTCATCTCATGTTTGGGAACATCAGCTTATTTCATCGTCCACGATACTCCACGCGTGTCCCTTGGCCACCCAGGTACGGAGACCTGCTGAGAGGCTCGTTGCCAATCGCCAACTTCGGGCTTTACGTGATGCGGGCGACTCGGCTGCAAACGCTTTCCTGTCCGACCCAGGGGTATGTACGTCACATTTCCCGCTCGCTGTTCATGTCTGTCCCATGCGAAGAGTCGGGAGCGTCTCGCCCACGCGTGGCACAGGAAACGCCGAGGGTGCGAGAACACACATGCTGGACCGCTCATGCACCGAAGCTCCTCTAAAAAGGACAAGAGACACGAGAGAATCAAATCCGTCTCGATCCTTTCACCGATCATAGTGCACCCAATTCGGCAGATGGCGCTTCAGCCCGCAGCCTCTCTTCTCCGTAGTCGAAGCGGTGGTTGTGGCGTGGCGAAACCGAGGCACCGACTATCCCTGATGAATTTCGCTCGCCATCACACACGTTGGCTGGCTCTTCAGGTTTGCTTGTCAGTTGCCGTGAGAAGCCCAGCTGCCCCTGGTCCGCCGGTTTTCTCTCTGTCCGAATGTTGGCTCTTCATATCAGCTGAGGCGTTGGTGGAACCGCGGATAAGCCTGTACTGATCGTACCATCTATCTAGCAATCTTCCTGCTTCGACTTGTTTCGCTTGTTGGCCATATTCGGCCATGGCGATGTTTTAATATGGCTGGTCCGGTTGCCTTGATTCACCTGCTGTTTGACTCAACAGGCTAAACCAAGCGCCCGCCTGAGCGGGCTGGCGCTGCGAGGGGTGAGCTGGCTTTGCCCTGGTCCTGCAGGAGATGGAGGAGCAGGTCGTCAGTCTCAGTCAACCCGCTCGAATCCCTCGGCCGCACGGGAGGGGGGTGGCTCAGGGTGCATTCCTGTCCAGCGCATCTTGAGCGACAACCTCATTCTGATGCAACGCCGCAGTGCCATTGGCCTCCTTCCAACGTTGCCCCCTTTCCAGAGCCTTGACCCCATCAGCATCGGCGCTGCTCTGAGTCGGCGGGTCGCTTCACGCTTCACGCTTCACACTATTCACCGCTCCTTTTCTCTGCGCTATAGTGGCTATTATCCACTATATTCTGCTCACGCAACGCGGCTTTTCAGAGTGCATCTCCTGGCGGCTTGTTCTCGGCCCAGACTTGCTTCGTCCCTTCCCGCTTGGACTTCCCCTCCTTGCATCTCACCTCTGGCATTCTCCCCATCGCTCAGGGCCCAACCTCCAACGCCCTCCGGGCAACCCCACCGCGGGGAAAGTTTCCGCCCAGACGGCCGTGAGGGACAGTCGGTCACTTCTCCATAATGGCTTGCCCTCGGGTACAGCCCAACCCCGGGTTAGTGTCCGCCAATATCCGTCGCTGCTGGAAGGCGAATGCGGCAAGCTTCCCACCCCACGTCATCACGAGGCGCATACAAAGTACTTGCTACAGTCCCACAATCCACAGTCCAGCAATTCAAGCCTGCCGTCTATCTCCAGGGAGGGAGGCTGCATTAGGCGCCAGTCAGTCCTGCAAAGCCTTCTCTCTGAACCTTCTTGGTGGCCAGCTCCACGGCATATCCCAATTTTGCCTCCTGGCCCCAGTCATCAGTTCCAGTGTGACAGATCAACCCGTACAGCATCCCCGCGATGAATGTATCACCCGCTCCGACTGTACTTCGAACCGTGTTAGCGCGGAAGGGAACGGACCTGGGCCTCTGGCACCGCCCCTCGTGTATGACGAGCAAAAAAGATTTTGATACCACGCAAGTGCGTAAGGCCGTGATGCCGGAGCGACAGCGAGTAGGAAGATTCCACTCCACCCACCCAGCCCGCCAGAGTGGTGGCATGGTCGGCAGCCAAATGCTCCCCTCTTATGCGCCGAATCGGAGGGATTGGACCGGAGCGCGTGCCGACAGCAAAGAGGACTGGACACTTACTCAACCACTAGGATCTCGGCCCCGGACGGACTCGCAGGGCAACGCGTGATGCATTCGCCAGACGCAGGCAAAAAGGCACTGGCGCCTAGTGCCCCCCAGGTGCATAGCATCAGGGCGCTGCATAGGTTGTACACCGCGTGTTATGTCGATATCCTTTTACAGCAAATGCGACTGTTGGGATGGGAAGAGCACACAACTTACGCCTTGGACGAGGCCGCCTCACCTCTCAGACAAGCCTCTGCGCTGGCGTACCCTCGGCTCTAAACGGTAGGCACACACACGTAGGTAAGCTCACCAGGATTCACACTCGTCGGGTATAGGTGCTCCGGGTGCAACCAAATGGGATCATCAGTGTGCAAGCAGGGGCGTGCAGGGGACGTATTTCTGGTTTGGTTGGACTCAGACTTACTTCGGCCCAGCTTCGTGAGTAGAAGACGACATCAGCCTCGGCAGCCAACTCAGTGAGTCCTTCCCGGTTCGGTTTCTCAACCTCAACGCTGATGGTGCTTACTGGCGAGACCTGGCGGAGGTAACGGATACACTGCAGTGTCGTCTCCGGAATCCGGCCCTTTTTGGACGTCTCATTCTCAGAACTTGTTTGAGAAAGCACAACATACACTTGATCTCGGTGTTGCACCTCCGCTACGTCTTGAAGGGCAGCAACCCTATGTGTTTCCCGATCGGGCATGTCATGCAAAGGCATCGGGCACAACTTACCTCGAAGTGCCACCAGCAGCCTTCTGCCTTTTCAGCCGCCTGCCCCGTAATCTCGTCGGCGATCTTTGTGAACTCGGGGGTCGTCATCTCGGGGAGCTCGTTGTAGTTGATGATGGTACGACTGCCTGTCCCACTGCTTCGCACAATGTAGCTGCTGGCTGCGGAGTCGTGTCCTTCCCGGTACAGGCAATGGCGGAAATCGATCCCACCATGGTCGTTACCGTCTGCCTGGTTGCCGGGCGATGGTCCAAATGAGGAGAGGATCTGACGGGCCGCGACACTGTGCATGGAAGGCAGGCATGATACAAGGTACGCCGTGACGTTAGCAGCGGTTGTCGTGAGGGCTTGTTGCTGTTGCCTAGTCGCTTGCACCAGCTGTTGGAACACCTCAAGTGTATTGGGACAGTTGCCTCCGCGGCGGACTTGCACGGCTGTCGCTCGGAGTTTGGAGTCTTCTGACGGGAAGTATGGGACACTATTTGTGTTTGTCACGGTTGCGTTAAGTAGGGTGGTTTTCGTGAGGTAGGTGGTCTAGTGATACAGGAGCGTAGGCATGGTATGGTGACTGGGCGAGGTAGGCCGGGATACTCACGTTAGGATCGTGTCAAGGTAACAGGCACCGACGAGGATGAGGTGTTTCATTTTGGTGTGGCGGCGTGTATTGTGCTTGGCAGACGGGTTTGCTATGTTGCACTGAAGGGTAAGTAATAAGTGTCACCAATATTGTTTTCTTGCATCAACAGAGATCGAGAGCAACGTAGAAAGGATGTTCCGGCAAAGTCGGCGTTGAGCTTGCCCTCTGAACGAGATCGCGAGTTGATACAGGAGAGGCCGAGGAAGCGCGGGGTCGCACTCCAATCTGCTTGTGGGGCTCCGGATAGCTTGACCAATCACCAAGCTCTGCCCATCTCAATCATTCTCATCCGACAACGTCTTGGCCCTTCTTTAAGGTGGGGTAAGGAGACGCGCCTGCCCCGCCAATGACGTGCATGAATCAGCAACACTGGCAAAGGGGAGCTGCATGGCGGGAAGTTGAGAAGGACGAATGTTGTGTCTGCTATGATCGTGGACCGTAGATTTTTATCTGCAATGACCACGGCGGAAAAAATATCTATCTCTTGAGAAGCAATCAGTTGCATCGTTTGTTTGTGCTGTCATGGCTGAGAGCGAGTATGCAGCTGAAGATGGTCAATCGAGCGCCAGTGACGAGGACCAAAACGCCGTCGAGGTTAGTTTTTAGCCCCTTTTCTCCCACACATTTTGCTGTTGCTTAACAAACGGATGCTATGGATACTAAGCAATGTATACATGGAATAGGTGTCGTTCGACCCTTCAAATCCTTACCGTCGCAAGAGCTCGATGGTCAAGGACGACATCCCGCGCCGCCTACGCCGAGGGAGCAAGACCGAGTGTCTTGTTCACCAGTTTCTTGAGAGCGAACGTAACCGTGTCCGACAGGTCGACGGCCATGAGGAAGACACAATGTCGCGCCGTTCCGCGCGCGTCGTGAAGTTCGAGGCAGAAGATATCTCTAATGAGGACTCCGATCGACCGCAGGGCCCAAAAGGCTTGACCTCCGAAGGCCTGACTTCTGGCCATAGAACCAAGAGGGTGCGCTGCGCGTTGCTAGACGGTGACGCAAGTGAGTCCAGCGATGTCGGACAGCAAGACGAGAAAGAGTGGCGGACTACAATGACATCAGCGGAAGAGACACCAACTCCGTCGTCGCTGTCGCGGACAACGTCGTCGGAGCAACTCGATTATCACGAGGAGAGTCTCAGCGCGAACAGTAGCACTGCAGACCTGCGTAGCCGACTCCTCACCAAGAAGCAGCTTTCAGAGATGGCGTGGGGAGTGCGCGAGCTCAGTCGCCGGTTGGGGAGCATTCGGCTGCGGTTCCGGGTTAGGACGGTGTTTCTTCTTATAAAGATCCACGACCGCGAGCTCATCACCACAGCACGCGAGCTGACGGCCTGGCTTCTCGACGAAGCTGCCCGCGGCACGGCGTACACGGTTTATGTCGAGGGTGGGCTGAAGCAGAATAAAGAGTTCGATGCTGAGGGTCTGGTCGAGACGGCGTGGGCGGGTAAGGGAGACAGGAAAGACGCGGCTAAGCGGTTGCGGGTGTGGGATGAGCATATGTGTCGAGCGAGACCGCATACATTCGACTTTGTGATTACCCTCGGGGGTGATGGCACGGTCTTGTATGCTAGCTGGCTGTTTCAGCGGATCGTCCCCCCCGTGTTGAGCTTCGCGTTAGGAAGTCTTGGGTTCCTCACCAAGTTCGATTTTGAGGACTACAAACGGACACTCACTGGGGCGTTCAATGAAGGAGTGAGCGTCAGTTTGAGGCTAAGGTTCGAAGGGACAGTGATGCGGAGTGAGAAAAAGAGATTTGGGGCCACCAAGGTATTGGAGGACGGCCAGGGAAGGGAGGAGCAAAAGGAAAGAGACGAGGAGCTGCCAAGGAGCCGTGATCTGGTGGATGAACTCATCGGCGAGGAGAAGGACGACGAACGCACCCACCGGCCAGATGGGACATTCGAGGTGTTGAATGAGATCGTAGTGGACCGGGGGCCAAACCCAAGTGAGTGTTCCTCTCCTTTGATGTGATGTGATTGCTGACGGAGTCCAGCCATGTCGGAGACGGAGATCTTTGGCGATGATGAGCATTTCACCACCGTCATGGCGGACGGCGTCTGCGTATCCACGCCCACAGGATCAACGGCTTACAACCTGGCCGCGGGCGGTTCTCTCTGCCACCCCGAGAACCCCGTTATGCTGCTCACGGCCATCTCGCCGCATACGTTGTCCTTCCGGCCCGTCATCCTGCCGGACACGATCGTGCTGCGACTCGGCGTGCCATACAATGCAAGGACGAGCTCATGGGCGAGTTTTGATGGGCGAGAACGTATCGAGTTGCATCCCGGGGACTATGTGACCATCAGCGCGAGCCGGTATCCGTTCGCGTCGGTCCAGATGCATGGACGGCGGAGCGAGGACTGGATCAACAGCATCAGTGCAAAGCTTGCGTGGAATTCGAGATCGAGACCCAAGGCGTTTAAGGAGTGGGAGGGTTGAGATACAACCGCCGGGTTTAACTTGATATTGGCGATAAAGAGACAGGCATTGGTTGCACATCGGGACATCGGTTACAAAGAATAGTGTTTTATTCCACTTCCTATGGCCCCCTGTTTTATCGCAGTTCTGGTCTAAATAATTATCACTAAGAGGGTATTCAGACGGAGGTATGTCTCCGCAAGCCCGCGCCATCATGACTGCAAGAGTAGAATGATGATTTGTGACTTGACGGACCCGTGCTTCTCGACTGAGCGGCAGGGGTGTTTTGTTAATATTGCTTCACTGTCCACACTTGCAAACGCCCTGGTGTTGGAGGCGACAAGCTCTAGCAAAATTTTGAAGCTGTTGGGGGAGGGGAGGAGATGAAAGAAAATGCCAGCCATGGGTCAGACACACATACCCATCAAAGAGGTAGCATGAGCAGCCGATGGCGACCACCAACCTGCGTCGGATCGCCTGGAAATGATATCAATTGTCTTTGTGAGACAGGAGAGAGCGTATCCGAATTTGTTGCTTACGAAATGCCAGATTGCATGGCGAAGGCCGATTTAGCTCTTCTCTGCTTGTGTTGGAAAGTAGTTAAAATTTCCATGTGTCTTTTGTTGTTTTATATAGCGAGTTGTTGGTGCACGGACCAGGCGCTAAGCTGGCGCCGCAGTGGACCTTCATCGCAGAAACCCCACTTCAGTCTCCAAACATTGAGGACGTTGTCGCATCGCCTCCATTCAAGTCCAAGTTGTGATCAATCCCACGGTATCGCGCGCGGCAAAGAAGCCATGGTGAATAACTTCCCTCCCTGGAGTCCTCCGACCTAACTGACAAATCCTCCCTTTCTTTACAGCCACCCAGGCGCCGTCCCGCTGACGCAGGCACGTCGTCGGCGCCGAAGCCGCGCCAGTCCAAGCTCGCAAAAGAGCACAATATCAATGCGCAAGAAGAAGCCGACATTCGTGAGGCCTTCAGTCTATTCTCGGAGCCCATGGACGGCGAGAAAGAAGGCGTCATCCCCATCGCCGACGTCCGCCGCGCAATGATGTACGTCCCTCCCTCGCTCACCCAGCCAGCAACACATCACAGCACTTACATGTCCCCAGCGCTCTCGGCATACCTCCCAGAGACAAATCTGAACTCGCCGACTTTGTCTCTATCCTCGACCCCGACGACGAAGGTTTCGCGACGTATGCCTCCTTCGTGGCTATTTGTGCGCTGAAGCTGCGCTCGCGCGAGGATCCCGACGAAGCGGCACATGAGGCTGAGGTGGACGAGGCGTTCGGGCTGTTTACGGGTGGTCAGGAGGGCGCACCGGCCATCACGATAACGCATCTGAAGCGGGTGGCGGCGTTGTTGAGGGAGGATGATATCAGTGAGGAGCTGCTGAGGGACATGATCCTCGAGGCTAATAACGGGGCTGGGGTCGGTAGGGGGGTAAGAAAGGAGGAATTCGATGGGGTTATGAAGAGGGCTGGGGTATGGAGGTGACTGTTTTTGGCATTGAAGCTAGTTTTGTAAGATTATAAGGGTAGGATTTGGTGTTTGGGCTGTGTGGATGGCTGGGAGGATGGGTGCCAGTCCGAGAGGACATGCATGATGTGTTACGAGAAACGACACCACGGTGCTCGCCGGTGGCGGACGGTATATCTACTCTGCGAAAGGGCTGGACGATGAAGAAACGATGAGATTGGATTGAAGCTGATGCCAATGTGGTCATCTCTTCACCCCGAGCGCATACCAGTATGTCCGCTCGGCCAAGGTCGACGGCCCGCCGGGCAGGCACAGCGGCTATCCACTGAAACAGGTGGAAAACGTGGCCGAGAGAAGGTTGGCACGCTCTGGAGTAAATAAACCCGAGACTCCGCAAAAAGCGGCGGATGATCCACTATGGCGGCCGTTTGACCGTTACTAAACGCCGTAAACAATGCAAAACCTAATGATCCACTAGATGCCTACCATCCATGCTGACTTTAAACAAGCTTGGAGATCGCCCCTCTTTCCTCAATTATAAAACAACTTGAGACTTTGGGTGCAGCGAATCCATTCGTCGGTAATACGCTACCCATGTCATAGAGGTCTAGTTCATAGTTCGCCGGATGGGGGGACCTCGAGGATCTCAGGACCCTTCTCGCCAGTCCCCCCCGCCTCTTGCTTTGCGGCGGCTGCTGCCGCCGCCTGGGCCTCCCGTGCTTTCTGCGAGTCCAGCACGACCTGTAGCTCTGGCGGGACCTTAAATCCCGCGTGGTCGGAGTGCTTCTTGTAAAAGTAATTGTCTGCCTTGGGCCGCAGTTCAGTGGGGAGCTCCTCCAGCACGCAGGCGAGGATGTTGTCGATGGATGTTTGCTTGGACGAGTCGCGGTGCCAGATGGAGATGAGGTGTGAGTTAAAGCGGACGGAGAGGCCGACGCCACAAATCTGGTCACCTGTATTTGCCAGATTGTTAGTCACGGCCAGTTGATGGAATCATAGTATATAGACTTGCCATCATCTAGCACACTTTGTAGCTTCTCGCCGATAGCCAGCAACTGCACGCGGGTCCAGAAGTCCGGGCCAATGCTCTTTGGCACGCGAAAGGTCCAGCTGCCGCCCAGGATGTTGCGGCGGTCCTCCCAGATGGGCTTGAAGCCAGATTTGAACAGATAGATGGACTCGCGCATCTTGATTTGGTCGACAGGCGTGTTATTGTTGTAGCGCCAGAAGTCCTGCACGCTTTCAATCTGCGTGCCCAACTGCTCCAGCTGCGCTTGATACACTCCATTGTCGCCAGCAGCTGGTTGTTGTTGTTGCTGCTGCTGTTGCGGGTCTTTGCTGGGCTGCCGGTCAAAGTAGACATTCCAGTAGTGCTGCGTGGGCAACGGGCGCATGGCCTTCAGGAAGTTGCGTTTCGCATCGTCGCGCTGCTCGGCGGGAGAGGCCACGCTAGGCGAGTTAGGATCGGAGCTCTGCGACAGCCCCGAGAGGCCGCGCGTGAAGAGTGAAGGACGTGTCGACATAGCCGTGCTGTTTTGATCCGTTTCTGATACCCACTGTTGTCGGCGATATAATGGGGTTGAGAGGCAAGGGACGAGGCAGTAGGATTCAATGTAAAAAGGGGCAAAGGTGAGGGTAGATTGAAAAGTGGTGCGGCGGTGAGGGGTACATGCGCCGACTCGGTGCCAGGTGAGCAAACGGGTTAGGTACGTATGATCGGCCTTGTTTGTTTCCTCCAATACGTTCCAGGATAAGGTAATATAACGACGGTGCGAAACAAAGGCAGACCCGCGTGGTTTACGAGGTGTCGAGATGGATCTGCGCTGTTAGGGACACTGTGAGTTGGGATTTACCGGGCTGCTGAGATGATGCAAGGTGAGAGGCACGGGTATCGACCAACTGTAAACCAAACAGTTGCGAAGTCGTCAAAGCTGGAGCCAACAATAAAGACGAGGCGGAGGAGGTTCAACGGACGTGGAGATCTCCCTGGCCTGTCACAGGTTTCTTTTACGGGGGGCTATACTATCGGGCCCAAAAGCTGAAACAGACGGCCTGAGCTGGCTGGAGGGCGTTGAGGGGTCTTCAGGAGCCCACCGAAGCTCCCCCCTGTTTCCATGTTTCAACTTGATCGACTGTGAAGAGCTGCACTACCCGCCGTGTCTCGCAGGTGGCTACGTACACAGCGGTTCGGAGCTATCATATGCGCTCATGCGTCAGACAATGCAGTCCCAGTTGGCTCAGCACGACCTGCCACGACGTTCCTGTTGACCTCAACCTCCACGTTCGGGGGCTGGAATGGAGGGGCAGATGAGGCTGGCTTTGCAGGAGCGGGGAGTGGGCCCCGCCATGCCCCATGCCAGGGTCGTCTGATGCGGTTAGGCAGTCCCAAGACGTGGACATGCAGTTAGCGATCTTGGGCAGCGTCAGCTTAGGAGTCGTCACCTCGTCACCTCCCCAGCTCCATGCCTTGTGTCAGTTCCCATTGCTGGCTACCATCACGGGGACCAGCCGACTCACCCGGTTTGTCTTTGAACAATGCCAAAATCCGTGCGCAATAGGAGGATGCGAGAACGAATTACCGGTCAAACCAAGAAGACCATTGTGGGGGTATTCAGGTAACTTATAGTGGGTCCTGTCCGAATTCGATATCGATATGGATACCGACGTCAAAGGTTCTTTCCAGCATTGAGAGCTCAGATAACGGCCGAATATTCATGGTTCCCGTGAACGAAGCCTTTTCTCAGCCATGGTTCACATCGGAACGTATTTACTACATGAGGTGATTAAGGTTACGGCACAAAACGACAAGGGACTTCCACAATACCCTAATTCTCACTTCTCCATCGTCTCACCATCCACCGATGCACTTCATCACCTCTATTTAGACCTCTTCACCTCCTGCCTCTGGCGGTATTTCCTCCTTGTTAGGCTATTTTCCAACCCCTACAACTCTCCCAAGCTCCAGCCGCCGTTGAACTATTCACCGGCCGAAAACGTTAGTTCTTCCAACCAGGCCGGCCTCAAATCAGGCGCGATTGCCCAGCGCATTCTCCTCGCTCCACGTGGGTGTGTGTGGCTGTCTACGACCCATCACTTTATTTATCGGGTCGCTCTCCTATTATTTCGACGCCTGCCAACTGGCATTGGGCACCACATCCAATTCACTTCGCATTGTTCTCGTCTATTGGTGGGCAGTCTATTGTGCTCGACCACAATACCTTCGAACTCTGAATAACATTAGAATTCGCAGGCCCTCAGGTATGCACTTAAACTTCCAGCCCTCCCTTCTCCTTCGTCTCTCCCCCCTCGTCCAACCTGAATTCAGCCTTTCTCGAGCACCGACAAACGTTCTCTTCATCATCAGACAGGCATATTTCCTGACTTGCTCTCCTACTCCCTCTCTGTGACCTGCCCCCCCTCTCTCATATCCTGCCCTCTCCTTCCTGCCACCAAAGACAAATCAAGAAGGTTCGTTGCCATGCCCGCTCGGGTTGGTGCATTTTCTGCCGCCCTATCACTTGTTGGCCGCAACTTCCAATCACCCCCTCGCCCATCCCCTGGCAGACGCGCCGAGCTGGTCCTTCTTCGCCAGGGCGTTGATATTGCCCTTGAATATTTCAACTTTGGTACCAGAGACGAGATCCCCCAGCTGACTAGAAAGGCCAAGAAGTGGTCCGAAAAGTACTTTCAAGGATACCACCACGCCGCCCAGAGACCAACTGGTCTGGTTAAAAAGTATCCAAGCATTTTCAACCTTAACATCGAGCCGTATTTTCGACTCGACCCGGCAGCAGTCATGGCATCATCACCGACACATGCCGACGTCCAGAGCTCCAACGCCAAAGATTATGAGCGCGCTGAGCGGGCCACCATGAACACCGAAGCATTTCCAAAGTTTATCGAACCGACTCTGGCCTCAGCTGCTGAGCTGGATGAAATCACCGACCTTCGTCCTCGCCTACCACAGCAACAAGGCAAATCGAAACCTGATATGCGTGTTGATGCCGCTATGCTCCGGGGATCCGGCTTGATGGAGTCGCTGCCTGATTTTCTGGGCCAACTCGCGCGCGCTAATCTGGAGACCGAGACCGAACTCGCAGAGAAAGCCGAGGGCTCCGGCTTCGAGCTGGATGACGAGACCGCCGCAAAACAGCCTCACATCGCTCTGGACGTTTTCGCCGGACTCATCGAGCCACAACAGCGTCGTCGTATCATCCTTCCGGGTGGTGATGACGATCACGATGCCGACCACTCTGCCAACGAAACCGATGCATCCAGCTCGACGGCGGCCAGTCTTCGAGCTATTAGCCTCAAAAAGCGAAAGGCTGACGAGATGTCCGAAGTTGACGAGGCGGAAGAAAGCGCGAACAAACTGCGCATCGCATGCCCGGGGCCTCAGTCACCTACCCTCAGCACCCACAGTAATAGCAGCAGCAGCTCGGGTGGCCCCAGCCGTATCATCAAAATCAAAGTGGTGAAGAGTTCTAGCGGCGAGAGCAGGGCTGGAAGCTCCCGACCCTCAACTTCGGGCTCGGACGGATCATCACTCTCGGCTGCAGCCCCCGTCACACCTCGGAAAATAAAGATAAAGGTGAAAAAGCTTCATTCTGCTACTTCTTCTCCAAAGTCCTCGCCCGAGCAATCAACATCGGTCGTGTCAACTCCACGGAAAATAAAAATTAAGTTGAAGACTTCGTCATCCACTTCTTCCTCCACACAAGCTTCACCATCGCCATCACCCTCTGCCTCGCGGGCCTCAACCCCAATCATCATTCGGATCAAGCGAAAGCCTTCACCTCCCACGCCCGCGACGACCTCCGCCAAGTAGGGTCCGCAAAGAACCTAGGCCTGGGATGAACTTGGAGTATTTAGGGGGCATAGCGGAGTATGAACATATTACACAGCATTTGTATAGAATTTACGCAAATCCCCATGGGTTACGCAGCATACACAACAAAGGCGTTTGGAAAGGGGCTTCTCGGGTATGGGATATAGGTGGCTGGGGTTCGGCGGTGCTCGACAATTGTGCAAACAAGGCGTTAGGACAGTATAGCAGATACCTCTGGGAGGTGTTGGGCCTCCCAGCAGGAATTATTTTCTCTTTTAGGTCCTCGTAGCCATGGTTGATGTACAACAGATACACGACTTGATGAAGGACCCACAGCTGGTGATGTTACTAGCATAGCGCATTCAGTTCTGTAGATGAACCCCCACAAATGGATTGGGATACAGAACACTGATGTGATAAAAAAAAAACTGATCATTACCGCAGACTGGATCAGTCAGTGATGAGTAGTTGACTGCGGATTCCGGAATGCCTAGCACGGCGCGCGTGCTGGCGCACGGGCGATCTGAGCGGCCGAGCCTGTTTCTGCCCTTTGTTTACCAGCCGCTATTATTGTCTGGTACCTCATTCATCTAGCTGGAGAACCCGACTATTTCTACTCCATGCTTGAGAATCCAGGGCGCTGATCAAGTGTTGTTTGCTCCCACCAGCGGTTGATCGATCAGGAAGACCCAGCCCTACCACCAATCGCTGCGCGTCATCTTCCGGCTTGGCATCCCCCTGGCAACTGCCCCACACTGGTGCAAAGTAAACAATCACCAGGGTAGGGTAGGCGCTACCGCCGCCAACCCAGGAATTGATGTTTAACCTTCTTGAACTTCGGCGGAGCTCCATCATCGCCGACGTCAAAGAGGCTCTGACAGACTTTTCTCTGGCTCCACGTCTGATGCCAACGCCGAGGCCCGTAGCTGCCTACCAAGACTCCGAAATGCAGCACCGATCCATTCGCTCCTCAGCCTCCACGCCATCTTTGCGATCCCGCGATGGAGCAGTGCCACCACATGCTAGAATGGATCCAGGAGGAAATGTCAGAGTCGTCGTGCGCGTGCGCGCCTTCTTGCCTCGCGGTATGTATTCCCACCATAGCTGGAAGACCAAGAGAACCGCAACTGATTGATCCGTCGCAGAGCTCGATCGCAATGCCGAATGTCTGGTCCAAATGGACCCTGTCTCACAACAAACCACATTAATGGTCCCCAACGACAGCGATCCGGCTAATGCGCGCGCGCGGTCTCGCAAAGTAGTCGAGGAAAAGAAGTTTACGTTCGACAACAGTTTCTGGAGCCATGACACGCGGGATGAGCATTATGCGACGCAGGGCGAAGTCTACGACAGCCTCGGGGAGGAATTTCTCGACCACAATTTTGAGGGCTACCACACCTGCATCTTTGCATATGGTCAAACAGGTTCTGGGAAGTCGTTTACGATGATGGGGCCACCCGACCAACCAGGCCTGATTCCGCGGACTTGCGAGGATTTGTTCGAACGTATCGCTGCTGCCCAGGAAGAGACACCCAACATCAGCTACAGCGTTCGCGTCAGCTACTTCGAGGTCTACAACGAGCATGTTCGCGACCTACTGGTGCCAGTCGTGGCCAACACCCAGCCCTACTACCTCAAGATCCGCGAATCACCAGTCGAGGGCCCCTACGTCAAGGACCTCACCGAAGTTCCCGTGCGTAGTATCAACGAAATCTTGCGATATATGCACACTGGCGATTCCAATCGGACTGTGGCCAGCACCAAGATGAATGACACTAGCAGTCGCAGCCATGCTGTCTTTACTATCATGCTGAAACAGATCCACCACGACCTCGAATCAGATGAAACGACTGAACGGAGCAGTCGCATCCGACTCGTTGATCTTGCAGGCAGCGAGCGCGCCAAGTCAACCGAGGCAACAGGCCAACGCCTGCGTGAGGGTAGCAACATCAACAAATCCCTCACGACACTGGGCCGTGTTATTGCTGCGCTTGCAGACCCCCAGAAGAAGTCAAAGGCCCGTGGCGGCATCAAGAGCTCGGGCTCCTCAAACTCGGTGGTTCCCTACCGAGACAGCATCCTCACATGGCTGCTCAAGGACTCGCTTGGCGGCAACAGCAAGACAGCGATGATTGCGTGCATCGCCCCATCCGATTACGAAGAGACGCTCTCTACGCTGCGGTATGCCGATCAGGCGAAGCGTATCCGCACTCGCGCCGTTGTCAACCAGGACAGCATCAGCGCCGCGGAGCGCGACGCGCAGATTGCTGCCATGGCGGAGGAGATCCGGGCGTTGCAACTCGTGGTGGGCGATAGCCGGAGACGTGAGAAGGACGCTCTCGAGGCGGAAGAGCGCCTCGAGGAGTACCAGGAGCGAGTCAGAGGCATGCAAAAGTTGATGGAAGAGCGCAGCTTGGCCGCCGAAGGCAAAATACGCAGTCTGGAGATGAAGAACGAAACCTTGCGCTTGCATCTGAAACTAGCGGTAGAGGCCTTGAAAAATCCAATCCCGACGGTCTCGGTCAGAGAGGTTGTCGTCACGCCGGATGCAGAGGAGCAAAAAGACATGCTAGAGGATGCGGACAAGGAGAACAATGGCGGAGGAGTCAAGGGAGAGAAGACCAAGGCGGGCCGTGGTAAAGAGGAGGGATATTCCAGCGACGAGTACGAAGATGATGGATTCGACGAGGACGAAGAGTACGCCCGGCTGGACCGCGAAGCCGAGGATACGCAGGAGGCTACTTACCAACTGCTTCAGGAGGTGCAGCTATTCAAGCGCAAGATTGCCGACGACAAGAAGCGGTGGTGGCCAGAAGAGGGACTGAAGCGGAAGCCATTTTCAGACATTCTGAATTTGCGATAATTGATCGGCGAACGGGGCTTGTATGCGTTTCTGCATAGTGGAAGAGTGTTTTATTGGATTATTGGATGATTTGGCTCATTCAATGAGCAAGCAGCTGACCGGCTTAGCCTTGGTCTGGTCTGATACAGTTTGAGCGTATTGGGATGGCTTCTACAGCACAGGCGAGGAGTTGACAGGTTGTTTTACATTGTTTCCTTGATGTCAAAACGGGAAAAGAACCAGCTTCCGCGGGAATGATGTGTCATGGTAGCAGAATTGTTGGTCTGGGGGCATTTAGCATAGCATAGCAAGGAAATGCCAGAATACGGTCTACATTACGGATAACTTTGTGGGCATGCAGGGGTGGTGGTGGTGTTGTGATACTGTGACCCCTAAGCCACCGAAGATGTTCCTATGAGTTGGTTTGGTAGGCAGGATTGTTCCTTTCTATTCATATAGGGGCTGGCATTATGAAGACTAGCTGTACGGCAAGATACTGCGATAATCTAACCTTGATAGCACGGGGATAAACATCAACAGCAATGCTCCCTACCTGCTTGGGCAAAACGGCAATCCATGACGCGCCATTGTGAGATACCTAACTAAACAAACCACATCTAAGCCTCTACTATCACTTCAGACATCGGGCCTATTTCCTCAAGGCTTCCTCAGACCTTTCCCAAGCAGCTCGCCACCAACCTCCTTCATCAAATTCATCCCCTCAAACGCTTTCACCTTCCCTTTTTTCAGTACCAAATCCTCGGCATCCATCGTCCTCAACAGAGCTGCTAGATCCCCATCTAGCGGCAGCCGATATGCCAGCAGCCCTAGCGCAAGCAGCATGCCCTCCAAAGCCTCGGTCGATGCCTCCTCCTGAGAGATAGCCTCTAGCACTGATGCCGCGAGCTCAACCTCGTCACCCTCAGGCAAACCATCACCAGGCCCGTCTTGTCTCCGGCGGCTGTTAGCTAGCGCCACGTTGAACAGCAGTGATGCGGCAGCGACGCGCACATTGGAATGACTGTCATCCAAGAAGCTTGTCGATATCAGCTGCGTCACTGCGGTGCGTAGCGGATCATGGACGAGCACCTGCTCGGCATACAGCCCGCTGGAGAAAAGGTTGCAGGCCATCTGAAGTGTGACGAGACGCAGGGCATATGGACAGGTATTGCCGATTGCGAGGGAGTTGACGTGGTCCAGGATGGCAACGATGGTGAGGTGATCTTTCTCCTCGGCAAGATAGCTGCTGAAGCGGGCATCTACGAGGCCGCAGCGGATGAGGTCGACCATGGTGAAGAGGAGCTCAGTAGGGAGTTGGGTTATAGAGTCTCGCACGATGGAGGCGAAACCAGACATGTCGGGGAGTGTTGTCCTCGCTGGGCCGTCGCTGGCTCGAGTCTCGATGAATTGCTTGACGCCCTGGACGGCTTGGTTGTGTGCAGTCGGGCCCATCTTGGCCAGGAGTTTGGCAAGCGGTGGAACTTTGGTGAAGAGCACAGGTTTGGCATCAGAGTTGGAGAAAGTGGGGAGGTTAAGTCCTTGATGGGGGTGTGGTGGCCACGCCATCTGGACGAGGAGCTGGACATTGCCGCGGAGTTTGCTGGGGTCAGCACCCATCCAACGGTTCTCTTGTTGGCCCTTGAGGAAGGTTATGAAGGTCGGCGTTGCCGATATAGAGTAACGGCCGGCGACATCCCGTGCCTGCGAAGTGTCGACCTTGATCAAGACTCCCTTGTCGCCAACCTCGGCGGCGAGTTCGTCGTAGAGGGGATAGACCATCTTACATGGTGGGCAAGTGGCCGAGGTGAAAAACACCACGGCGCACGAGTGCTTGGCCTTCTCCAGGAGCTGGTCAAGCTGGGTCAGGTTGTGCACATACTGCACCGTTGCTACGTGGTGGTGAAGATCGCTCTTTGGCTTCACGGAGCTTCCAGGGGTATCCTCGATACCCAGGATGCCTCCCGCGCGCTTGCTCGCCGTGATCTGCTGATCGAGCATGGGCATCAACATCCGGCCAAAGGGGGAATCCAAGACTGCCTGGGGCATGTTGGCAATATGGCTAGGGATACCCTTGCCGAGAAGAAACATGGCGAAATCATTGGAGAAATTATTGCAGTTATGTCGCCAGAGGTCGTATGCCTGTTGCTGGGTTAGCGCCTCATAAGCTGCTGCTTGGTGTTGCAGTGCGGCATTACCTCAACCGTAAAGATCTCGCGAAGTGAGTCGAGGTATTCCTCGATCACGTCCATGGGCACTGTTTTAGTCCGAGTCAGCCGCGATGCGCTTTGCGCGGACTCGGGAGTCAAGGAGGCACACATTCTGTCCTTCCCAAGGGAATCTCTTGCATGGGCTGGCCCAGGTGCGATGAGCCAGGGATGATAGAGACTATGCTGCCGTCGTACACATACTCCCGCCCTCGTAGCTTTATCGACGTGTGGTAGATGGCATCCAGCTGAAACCCGAGAAAGCCCATCGACATCTGTCGCGCCATGCCTCGTGAGAGATCGTATACCAGGAGGGTGACGTCCATCTTGGAGTCCTGCGACGGTCGCAATCTGATTGATTGAGAGAAACGGAGATATTATGCAGTGTGGAAAATATGGCGGCGACAATACTACAATCCGGATACTGAGTTGCTCTTACATTGAAGCTGTGAGGCAGCAGTGAGTGACGAGGCGAGCTTCTGGAAGGCTAACAAGTCAGCGGCGCGTCGTACCAGGTACTTCGTGCCTTCCTAGTCTCCGCCTGCACCGCCAGTATCCTCCATTATCACCAAAAGCGCTCCATCAGATGAGAGACTAATCCGATGCTCGCTCCCATATCTAGATCATTTGGAACTTTACAAATGTGAGGGAACGCAGCGGGCTTAGGTTTCGTTCATCGTTCACCAAGGCCACTTAGCCAATGGATTGTTTGTACGTACAAGGTACTTGGTATTCGGTGCTTGTTACGTGACAGGACTGGGGTTTGGTGGCGGGCCCAAGCTAAATTGGGTGGGAGGACACATTAGCCAGGGCCTCCCAGAGTCTTGGCTGCGAAGCGTCATTGGAAATTCTTGGGCCACTTCTGATTCTCAGCCCCTATTCCAGTTTTCTTCAGTAACCCCCAATGGAATTCACCCGGTGATTCTTCTTCTCGACGACAAGGAGCCTGGCGACGGATGTTCTGAATTTGCCTGTTTTTTCTACCCTTCTGGTCTCTCGTTAACTTTCGCTTTTTGCTCCTTCGACAGTCGGCATTTGAGTTCGGTAACGTTGCCCAGTTGTGACCTGTCCTACCACCAAAAGTCGACAGTTCCGCCGCACAACGCAGATACCGGTATCTAGCCGCGGCTTGCTGGCACTGCAAGCAGATCCCCCTCTCTCCCCATGCGGCGCACTTCAGTCTCGTTGCCGACGAAACAGATCGTGCACGACCCGCACGAGAAGCCCGATCGCTACGACGGAGAACACCGCGAGCCCGGTATCTTCGCCAAAATGCACGCCTCCTGGATGTCGCAGTCGCAGCGGGCGCGCCACGTGAAGACGGGCGCCATCATCTTCGTGGTCTTCCTGCTCTTCTTCTACTTCTCGCCCTCTGGCGTCGAGCTCTACAACGGTAGGTTCCATTTTCTGGTGCGGGGGGGCAGAGTGTCGCTGGCGAGGGCCACGCCTCAATGAATATCTACTCACAAGGTCACTTCTAGGCGGCCAAGGCCAAAGCCAAGGTCAAGTTCCTTCCGACTCTTCATATGGCACCGACAAGTGCACGAGGTCCTACTCCAAAGAGAAGCCAATTGTCCAATTCGTCCTCATGATTGATGCCGGCAGCACTGGTTCCCGCATTCACGTCTACAAGTTCAACAACTGCGGCGCCGCGCCTGAGCTGGAGGGAGAGGTTTTGTTCAAGATGACCGAGAAGATCCCGGGCAAGAGCAGCGGACTGAGCGCCTACGAGAACGACCCTGAGGCAGCGGCAAAGAGCTTGGACCCCCTTCTTGATGCCGCTTTGGAGAAGGTTCCTGATAAGCTGAAGGCCTGCAGCCCCATCGCCGTGAAGGCAACGGCCGGTCTGCGCAAGATCGGCGAGGAGAAGAGCGAGAAAATTCTGAAGGAGGTTAGGCGCCGTTTGGAGACCAAGTACCCCTTCCCAGTTGTGTCTGAGGAGGAGAAGGGCGTTGCTGTGATGGACGGCTCTGATGAGGGTGTCTACTCGTGGATCACCATCAACTACCTTCAGGGCAAGATTGGCGGACCGGACCACAGTGAGACGTCGGCTGTGCTTGATCTCGGTGGTGGCTCAACCCAGATTGTCTTCGAGCCCACCTTTGAGGGAGTCTCGCACGGCGGCATGCCCCCGAGACTCGCCGATGGTGACCACAAGTACAAGCT
>Ga0247770_1000329_pt1 | contig 46737 bp, 37 predicted proteins | sample UWRJL136409B6_FD_179943 | JGI IMG/M metagenome (GOLD analysis project Ga0247770, IMG submission 179943) | Plant litter microbial communities from Arlington Agricultural Research Station in Wisconsin, United States - UWRJ-L136-409B-6 | ecosystem: Environmental > Terrestrial > Plant litter >... | reverse complement strand
GCGCCGCGCAGACGCTGACCTACACCGACTACGGCCTCAGCACCCTCACCGCCGTGGGGCGCCGGCTCTCCGGCACCATCCCGATCCCCGTGGCGGGCGTGGTGCGCACCTGGACCGCCGGGGCGGGAACCACCAGCTGGCACACCAACGGCAACTGGAGCCCCGCCGCGGTCCCCATGTCGCTCGACTCGGTGGTGATCCCCGTGGCGGCGCCGCTGGCCCCCGCCCTCGCGTCGAGCGTGCAGATCGGCGGCGTGACCGTGGAGAACACGGCCACCCTCTCCCTGGGAGCGTTCGACATGACCGCCTCGGCCAACGTCACGGCGGGCGCCACCGGCGGGATCACCAACACCAGCGGCCGCCTGTTCCTGGCCGGGGTGGCCAGCACGGTGGAGGGGCGGGTCCCCGTGCTGCGCGTGACCGGCACCTACTCGCTCACGAACAACGTCACCGCGCGCGGGCCGTTGCTGGTGGACGCGGGACGGCTCACCGTCGGCGGGCTGCGCCTGCAGGTGGACGGAAACTGACCTTACTTCTTCGCGGGCCTCCACGTCCATGGCGGAGACGTGGAGGCCCGCGGCACGCAAGCAAACCCGACCCCCACCGCGGGCCTCCCGCGGCCCTTACCGGTATCCCCCTGCACCGGACGAGACGGCACCATGAACAGTCTGCGATTCAAGGCGATCCTCGGGGCGTCCCTCCTCGCGCTCACCGCCGCGCTCCACCCCGCGCCCTCGGCGGCGCAGTCCGACATCCTCCTGCGGCTGCGCTCGGGCTCGCCCCTGACCGACCGCTTCCGCGTGGACAGCGCCGGCGGGATCGTGGCCAAGGGCGTGCTGGGGATCGGGATCATCCCGTTCACCGGCGCCGGCGAGCGGCTGATGTGGCACCCGAACAAGGCGGCGTTCCGCGCCGGCTCCATCGGCTCGGCCGGCACCCAGTGGGACGACCCGAACGTGGGGTACTACACCTGGGCCGGCGGCTACAACACCATCGCGCTGGGGCTGGCGTCGTTCTCCATGGGATACCAGAGCACGGCGCTGGGCAGCTACGCCACCGCGCTGGGATACACGGCCAACGCCGACGGCACGGGCGCGGTGGCCATCGGCTACCGCACCACGGCCAACGCCGACTACTCGGTGGCCATCGGGCAGCGCGCGTCCACCAGCGGCCGCGCGGGCGCCATCGTGTTCTCCGACGGCTCCACCACCGACAGCACGCGGGCCAGCGCCAACAACCAGTTCACGGTGCGGGCGGCGGGCGGCACGCGGCTGTTCACCAACGCCACCATGACCGCCGGGGTCCAGCTGGCCGCGGGCGGCAGCTCGTGGGCGGTGATCTCGGACCGCAACCGCAAGGAAAGCTTCCTCGCGGCGGACGGCGAGGACATTCTGGCGCGGCTTCGGCTGGTGCCGGTCTCCACCTGGCGCTACCTGGACGAGGAGGACCGCGCCACGTTCCACATCGGGCCGATGGCGCAGGACTGGCACCGCGCGTTCGGGTTCACGCGGGACGATCGCACCATCAACATGAGCGACATCGACGGCGTGAACCTCGCGGCCATCAAGGCGCTCGAGGCGCGCACCGCCGAGGTCGCGCGGCTCCGCGCCGAGCTCGACGCGACCAACCAGCGGCTCTCCGACCTGGAGGCGATCGTGCGCCAGCTGCAGGAACGGAGGCCGTGAGCCTGGGGACCGCGCTCTCCGGCGCGCGCGCGCGGCGCCGGCTCACGGTCCCGCCGCTCCTGGCGGCGGTGCTGTTGGCGGCCGCCTGCGGAGGCCGGGAGACGGCGGACGACGCCGCCGTCCCGGATGCCGGCGCGGTGGCGGACGCCGCGGATCCGGCCGCCGCGCCGCCGCCCGCGCCCGGGACTCCATGGACGGCGGAAGACTCGGCGCGCGCGGTGCGCGACGACTCGATCTACGAGGCGCGCCTCCTGCGTACCCGGCAGGCGGGAATGGACAGCTACGAAGGGTGCATGGCCAAGACGAAAGGCGCGGATCCGGAGCAGCGCGTGATCCTGGAAGCCGCCTGCCGGCGCGGGCGCGAAGCGACGGCCGAGCCTCCGCGGCGCTGAACGCCGCCTTCCGATTCGACAAACCCGGCCGCGCGATGGCTCATGTCGCGCGGCCGGGTTTCGTTTGCCGGTACGCCGCTTCGGCATCCGGTCCCGACCCGCGCCCGATCTCCGGGCTCCGCTACTCGATCACCACGCGCCGGAGCGCCGTCTGCAGCGATCGCGGGGCGGCGTCCAGGTAGCCGCGGACGTAGTAGGTGCCGGGGGGAACGCGCTGGCCTTCGTCGTCGCGCTGGTCCCAGGCGAGGCCGGTGGCCAGCACCTCGCCGGGGCGCAGGGTGCGCTCGGGGCCGGCGGGGAGGGCGCCGTGGCTGCCGCGGCGCCACACTTCGGTGCCGTCCGGCCGCGTGACCACCACGTCCAGCGCCAGGCTCTCCCCCACGCCGAGGCTCACCGGCTCGCCCCCCTCGTTCGTCAGCGTCCCCGTCACCACCAGCGGGTGGCCGAGCGGCACGCGCTTCGGCACGTCCAGCAGCAGCCGCAGCGGCCCCGGCGTCGCCAGCGTGTCCGCGATCACCGAGGCATCGCCATCCGCCCGGCGCTCTCCCGCGCAGGCTGGCACCATCGCCAGCATGGCGACCGCCATCCATCTCCCGATCCGCATCCGATCTCCCGTTTCCGTTCTCCATCTCCCGCCCCGCCGAACCAGCAGACTACGCGCCGCGGCGCCGCGCGCAAGACGGGGAGATCCTTCGGATGTACGGCAAACGAAGCGCGGCGGCGACTCCGCGTGAAGTCGCCGCCGGCTGTCCCCTGTAACCTGTCCCCTGTCCCCTTCCCTTCCGCCGGCTCAGGGCAGCGTGACCGTGATCTCGATGCGGCGGTTCTGGGCGCGGTTGGCGGCGGAGGTGTTGGGCACCTTGGGGCGCGACTCGCCGGCGCCGGTGGCTTCCATCCGCGCGGCCGCGACGCCCTGCCCCGTCAGCCACGCCGACACCGAGCGCGCCCGGCGCTCCGAGAGCGACTGGTTGTCGGCGTCCGCGCCCACGTCGTCCGTGTGGCCCTCGATGCTGATGCGGGCGCCGGGGTTGGGGTCGATCATGGTGCGCTTCAGCTCGGCCAGCAGCGCCAGCGCCTGGGGGCGCAGCTCGGCGCTGTTGGTGTCGAAGAGCACGCCGCCCGACATCTCGGCCCGCAGGCGGTTCCCCTCGCGGCGGAAGGCGGCCGGCGCCAGCGCGGCGAAGTCCAGCGGCCGCAGGCTCTCCGCGTTGGGCCCCCACTCCAGCACCAGGGCGATCTCCTCGCGCGGCCCCTGGAAGTACGGCACCCGGATCTCGTGGATCCCCGCCGCCAGCTCCACCTCGGCGTCCGCGGCGCCGGGGCCGTGGATCCCATCGTTGTCGATCACCTCCCGCCCGTCGATGAACAGCCTGGCGCCGTCGTCCGAGGTGAGGCGGAAGGTGTAGGTGCCGGCTTCCGCCAGGGAGATGCGCCCGTTGTAGTCGATGGCGAACCATTCGAAGCGGTCGGTGACGCCGGGAAAGCCGGCCGTGAAGCTCTGCGGCTGGATGTCCAGCTTCGTCGCGGAGATGGTGCCCACGGGGCGGAGGCGCGAGAAGTCGGGAAGCGTCTCCGTGTTCTCGGGGATGTAGTACACGCGGCCGTGCAGCGCGAACGGCACCTCGCCCGCGGTGCCGAACACCTGCGCGGCGGACGGAGACGCGACGAGTGCCGCCGCGGAGAGCGCCAGGACGATCTTTCCCTTCAGCATGGAGGTCATAATGGTGAGAGGGGGGATGGGTGGAACGGCGGGTTTGGGTCTTCTGATCCAACCCGAATGATGCTGATCCGCCGGCCGCCGGACAAGATTTTTCGCGCGAGCGGGAGCCGCCGGCGCATCCGGGAGGTCCGCGCAAGTGGCGGAGGAGCAGAGACTTGGGATGCGGCCGCTTCGGCGCGGGCGGTTGCCGCGCCGGGCGGATGGGACAAGCGTTGGAGGGAGGTCCCGCTCCCGGCCGCGTCCGGGACAGGAGCGTCACGGCCGGGCACGGAACTCTGGAGCCCGGCGGGGGAACAACCGAAGCACGCGTGCTCCCGGGATGGATCCGGAGATCGTTCCGGCCGTGGGCTTCCGTCTCCGAAGCCCACGGCCGACCTCGCAGGCAGCCAGGGAAGGGTGAAGCAGAATGGTCCGTATCGCACTCAGGAACGACCCGTCGGGCAGTCCTCTCCCATCCGCCGCTCTGTCCCCGGTCCGCTCCGGGGAAGGAGCGGCGCCTCGCATCCACCCCCTCGACGCGCCCGCCGCCCCGCCGCCGGACACCAGCGAGGCCGAGGAGCGCGAGCGCCGCAGCCACATCCGCCGCTGGGCCGCCATGATGATCGTGCACCTGGAGCGGAGCGAGCACGAGGACGCGCGGCACTACGGGTACGTCGAGGCGCTGGAGCGGCTGCAGGCGCTGATCGCGAGAGAGCTGGAATCCGCGCGAACGAACGAATAAAACAGAAGTGCCTGGTGCTTGGTCCTTAGTCCTTGGTGAACAGCTTCGAAGTCCTCGGCTACGCGATCGTGCGGCGAGGACGTCTGTCTACCAAGGACCAAGCACCAAGGACCAGGCACTTCCGTTCCCGCACCGCCCCCTTCCCCACCCCACAGCCTTTCCAACCGGAACCAAACTTGCCACTGTGACACCGTCTCTGTCGTAACCCGCACCACCACACGTCACAGTCAGAACCCATGTCCACCCGCTACGTCTATTTCTTCGGCGCCGGCCAGACCGAAGGCAGCCAGGAGATGAAGCCCCTCCTGGGCGGCAAGGGCGCCGGTCTCGCCGAGATGGCGCGCATCGGCGTCCCCGTCCCCCCGGGGTTCACCATCACCACCGAGGTCTGCCGGCTCTACATCAAGGCCGGCCGCTACCCCGAGGGGCTGCGCGAGGAGGTGGCCGCCGCGCTCCAGCGGGTGGAGGCGGCCACGGGAAAGACCTTCGGCGAGGGGCCCGACCCGCTCCTGGTCTCCGTCCGCTCCGGCGCCATGTTCTCCATGCCGGGGATGATGGACACCATCCTCAACCTGGGGCTCAACGACGACACCGCCAGCGCCCTGGCCGACGCCACCGGCAACGAGCGCTTCGCCTGGGACAGCTACCGCCGCTTCGTGCAGATGTACGCCGACGTGGTGCTGGACGTGCACGCCGACCGCTTCGAGAAGCTGATCGCCGAGGCCAAGCGCGCCCGCGGCGTCAAGGAAGACACCGAGCTGGGCGCCGACGACCTCCGCCGCCTCACGCACGACTTCAAGGCGCTGGTGAAGACGGCGACCGGCGAGCCCTTCCCGGACGACCCGCAGGACCAGCTCTGGGGCGCCATCCACGCCGTCTTCAAGTCGTGGGACACCCCGCGCGCCATCGCCTACCGCCGAGTCAACGGCATCTCCGACGACCTGGGGACCGCCGTCAACGTCTGCACCATGGTCTTCGGCAACATGGGCGACGACAGCGCCACCGGCGTCTGCTTCACGCGGGATCCATCGACCGGCGAGAAGAAGTTCTACGGCGAGTTCCTGGTCAACGCCCAGGGCGAGGACGTGGTGGCCGGCATCCGCGACCCGCTCCCCATCGAGCGGATGGAGACGGTGATGCCCGGCGCCTACGGCGAGCTGCTGGAGGCGCAGTCGCTGCTGGAGCGCCACTACCGCGACGCGCAGGACCTGGAGTTCACCGTGGAGCGCGGCACCCTCTGGCTCCTGCAGACGCGCTCCGCCAAGCGCACCGGCCCGGCCGCCGTCCGCATGGCGGTGGAGATGGTGGACGAGGGGCTGATCACGACCGAGGAGGCGGTGCTCCGCGTGGCCCCCGAGCAGCTGGACCAGCTCCTCCATCCGACGATCGATCCCAAGGCGCAGGTGCAGGTGCTCACCACCGGCCTCCCCGCCTCCCCCGGCGCGGCCGCCGGGCGCGTGGTCTTCGATCCCGACGTGGCGGCCGAGCGCGGCCATGCCGAGCCGGTGATCCTGGTGCGGCGCGAGACCAGCCCCGAGGACTTCCACGGGATGGTGGTGGCGCAGGGGATCCTGACCGCGCGCGGCGGGATGACCAGCCACGCCGCCGTGGTCGCCCGCGGGATGGGAAAGTGCTGCGTGGCCGGCGCCGGCGAGATCGAGGTGGACGACCTGCACCGCCGCTTCACGGTGGGCGACACCCGCGTGGCCGAGAACGACTGGATCACCCTGGACGGATCGACCGGCCGCGTGATCCTGGGGAAGGTCCCCACCGCCGAGCCCGAGCTCACCGAGAGCTTCCGCCGGCTGATGGAGTGGGCCGACGGCTTCCGCACCCTGGCCGTGCGCACCAACGCCGACACCCCCAACGACTCCGCCGTGGCGCGCCGCTTCGGCGCCGAGGGGATCGGGCTCTGCCGCACCGAGCACATGTTCTTCGAGGGCGACCGGATCGACGCCGTCCGCGAGATGATCCTGGCCGAGAACGGCGCCCAGCGCGCCCTCGCCTCCGCCCGCCTCCTCCCCATGCAGCGCGGCGACTTCGAGGGGATCTTCCGGGCGATGGACGGCCTCCCCGTGACGATCCGCCTCCTCGATCCGCCGCTGCACGAGTTCCTCCCGCACGGCGACTCGGAGATCAAGCACCTGGCGCGCAAGACGGGGCAGGATCCCGTGCGGCTGCGCGCCCGCGTGGAGCAGCACCACGAGACCAACCCCATGCTGGGCCACCGCGGCTGCCGCCTGGGGATCACCTACCCCGACATCACCTGGATGCAGGCCCAGGCCATCTTCGAGGCCGCCGTGAACGTCTCGCGCGAGGGCGTCAGCGTCCTCCCCGAGATCATGGTGCCGCTGGTGGGGACGGTGGAGGAGCTGAAGCGGCAGCGGAAGATCGTGGACACCGTGGCCGAGGAGGTGTTCGAGGTGCAGGGCCTGCGCGTTCCCTACCTGGTGGGGACGATGATCGAGCTCCCGCGCGCCGCGCTCACCGCGGACGAGATCGCGGCCGAGGCGGAGTTCTTCTCCTTCGGCACCAACGACCTCACGCAGACCACCTTCGGCCTGTCGCGCGACGACGCGGGGCGCTTTCTCCCGCAGTACGTGGACGAGGGGATCCTCCCCGACGACCCCTTCCAGTCGCTGGACATCGGCGGCGTGGGGCGGCTGGTGGAGATGGCGTCGAAGCTGGGGCGCGAGACCCGCCCCGACATCAAGCTGGGGATCTGCGGCGAGCACGGGGGCGACCCGCGCTCGATCGCCTTCTTCCACAAGGTGGGGCTGGCGTACGTCTCCTGCTCCCCGTACCGCGTCCCCATCGCCCGCCTGGCCGCCGCCCACGCCGCGCTCCACGACGAGACGCTCCGCGCCGGCCGCGAAGCCGCCGCCCCCGCGCCGCGGCCGGTCGTCGATGCGGAAGTCGCCGTCGCGGAGACCGTCGCGGCGGACTGACCGTTCTCCTTGGGCCGACAACAAAGCCCCGGACCTCGCGCGAGGTCCGGGGCTCGTCTCATTCTGGCCGGAATACCCGCCGGCGATCGGCGCGGGCTTCCAGCGCGCGACGAGCTGGGATCAGACCGTCTCGCAGCAGACCGAGGTGCCCTGGCAGGTGACGCCGCAAAGCGAGACCCCGAACACCGTTCCCGCCTGCACCGCCGATGCGGGGGCGGAGGTGGTCGGGAACGACAGAACCTTGACCGTCTCCAGATCCAGCTTCAGCTTGTTCATCTCACGTCTCCGGTACGGGGAGGACTTCAACGTGCAGGACCGGCAGCCGACCGGATCCCGCGTGGGCCACCTCACGACGTGGGCGGCGAACAGGTAGAGGGATGGATCTGTCACGCGCGGGAAAGCAGAGCGCGGGTGCCGTGGCCGCCGCGCACCCGTCTCGTTGCCTCGCTCGAACGTGGGGAGTGAGACGATGGATCGCTATCCGCGTGCGATTCATTTTACGTCTAAATCTCCGCAGCGTCAACCATCCTGTTCCGATGCCGCCGTGCGTCTTCCGCCACCACGGGAATTCGCGCGCCGAGCGGACGCGCGGCAGTCACTCCCAGGAGGTTTCTATCCAATCAAATGATGAGATAGACGTTCCGAGCCCAGGAAATGTCACCCGGAGAGCCCGAGCAAGACCGAGGGTTTCGCGGGGTCGGCTGTCGACCCTTTGGCCTGCGGAAGCTCATGTCGGCGACGATATCGGCGCGGCAGCATGCAAGGTGACAATATACAAGGCTGCATAACCCGTGCATCCGGCCATCCGTCGCATCGAGAACGCAGAACGGGCCGGCGCATCCACGCGCCGGCCCGTCCGCCGTCCATCGATCCGGATCTCCCGAATCCTCAGTGCTTGTCGCCGCAGCCGCAGCCTCCGGCGCAGCCGCCAGCCTCCTTCGAGGAGCGGGCGGTGGCGTAGGCGCGCCAGCCGCGGCTTCCCAGGTAGGCCATGGCGGCCAGCACGATCCCGATCACGATCAGCGTCTGCATATTCGTCATGTCTCCCGCGTTCGGTCAGCCGAAGCCCAGCATCCGGCCGCCCTGGTACACCAGGAGGGCGGAGCCGTACGCCAGCGCCAGCATGTAGGCGAACTGGAACGCCGCCCAGCGCACGCCCGTCCATCCGCCGCCCGTCTCGCGGATCACCACGGCGATGGTGCTCATGCACATCATGGCGTAGACGTAGAACACCATCAGCCCCACGGCCACCAGCGGGGTGTAGACCAGCGCGCCCGTCTCCCGGTCGCGCTCGCCGCGCAGCCGGTCGCGGAGCGGGGTGGAGGTCTCGTCCGCCGCGCCCACGCCGTAGATGGTCCCCATGCTGGAGACGAACACCTCGCGCGCCGCGAACGACGACACGATCCCCACCCCGATCTTCCAGTCGTACCCCAGCGGGCGCACCAGCGGCTCGATGGCGTGGCCCATCCGCCCCAGGACGCTGTTCTCCAGCTGCACCTCGCGGGCGGCATCCTCGCTCAACCCCGGCGCGGCGTCCGTCTTGGGATACGTCGCCAGCGCCCAGAGGACCACGGAGAGCGCCAGGATCACCGTCCCCGCGCGCTTCACGAACATGCTGGCGCGGTGGCCCACCGAGAGCGCCAGCGAGCGCGGGCTGGGGAGGCGGTACGGCGGCAGCTCCATGATGAGCGGGCGGGCGCGGCCCTTGAGCAGCGTCTTCTTGAAGACCGCCGCCATCGCCAGCGCCGTCACGGTCCCCAGCAGGTACATGGCCAGCAGGGTGAGCCCCTGCAGGTTGAAGAGCCCGCCCACCACCACCGGCGGGATGAAGGCGCCGATCAGCAGCGTGTAGATGGGGATGCGCGCCGAGCAGCTCATCAGCGGGAGCACCATGATGGTGACCAGCCGGTCCTTGGGCGACTCGATCGTCCGCGCCGACATGACGCCCGGCACCGCGCAGGCGTAGCCGGAGAGGAGGGGGATGAAGCTCTTCCCGTGCAGCCCCACGCTCCTCATGAAGCGGTCCATGATGAACGCCGCGCGCGCCATGTACCCGCTGTCCTCCAGGATCCCGATGAACAGGAAGAGGATGGTGATCTGCGGGAGGAAGACGAGGACGGAGCCCACGCCCGCGATCACCCCGTCGACGACGAGCGAGTTCAGATCTCCGGCGGGCATCGCGGCGGCGACGGACGCGCCCAGCCCCGCGAAGAGCGACTCCACCCAGCCGATCAGCGGCTCGGCCCACGAGAAGATGGACTGGAAGACCAGCGCCATCAGCGCCACGAAGATCAGCGGCCCGCCCACCCGGTGGAGGACGACGGCGTCGATGCGGTCGGTGACCGTCCGCTTCCCCGTGGCGGTGTAGGTGACGGCGCGGTCCACCACGTCGGCGATCCAGCCGTAGCGCGACTCCGCCTCCAGCGAGCGGGCGGAGAGCCCGGCCGCCTCCACGGCGGCGTGCGCGGCGTCCACCGCCGTCGTCAGCCCGGTGATCCCGGCCAGGTGCTTCCCCGGCTCGGCGACGGCCAGGAGGCGGAGCGCCTCCATCCCCGCCGCGGAGCGCGAGAGCCCGCCGGCCACCAGCGCGTCCTCCACCGGCCGCAGCGCCTCGGCGGCCGCGGCGGGAAGCGCGAACTGGCGCGAGGGGCGAGGGAGCCCCGGCGCCTTCGCGATGGCCTGCTTGAGGAGGTCCAGCCCCTCGCCGCGCGTGGCCACGGTGGCGACCACGGGCGCGCCCAGCTCCATGGTGAGCTCCACCACGTCCGGCTTGAGGCCGGCGGCGAGGGCGGCGTCCACCTGGTTGAGAGCCACCACCGTGGGAAGGCCCAGCTCCAGCACCTGGCTGGCCAGGAAGAGGTTGCGCTCCAGGTTCTGCGCGTCCAGGACGACCACCACCACGTCGGGGGTGTCCAGCCCCTCGGCGCGGCCCAGGAGCACGCCCAGCGCGATCTCCTCGTCCGGCGAGCTGGCCGAGAGCGAGTAGGTGCCGGGGAGGTCCAGGACGGTGACGGGGCTGCCGTCCGCGTCGCGGTAGCGGCCCTCCACGCGCTCCACGGTGACGCCCGAATAGTTGCCCACGCGCTGACGCATCCCGGTCAGCGCGTTGAAGAGCGTGCTCTTTCCCGTGTTGGGGTTCCCGATCAGGGCCACATGCAATACACCCCCGCCGCGCGCGACCGCGGGCGAGGGTGCGTGGGCCTGAGACGGCGCCCCTGCCTCGGCTACTTCCATCTATTCCACCGTGATGTGCTCGGCTTCCGAGCGCCTCAGAGTCAGCATGAACCCGCGGAGCTTGACCTCCAGCGGGTCGCCCATGGGGGCGCGGCGCACCACCTCGATGGTGGTGCCGCGGATCAGCCCCAGGTCCATCAGGCGCTGGACGGCGGCGTGGTCGCCGCCGATCCCCACCACCCGGCCGCGCTCTCCGGGCGAGAGCGCGGAAAGCGCCCGCATCGGCGTCAGCCCCCGACCGGGAGCACCGTGATGGACGACGCCAGCGAGCTTCCCAGCGCCAGGCGCGCGCCCTTGACCTCCAGGAGCATCCCGTTGCGCGAGTCCAGCACGCGCACGAACGACCCCTCGAACAGCCCCAGCCCGCGCAGCCGGTGCGCCTCGCCGTTCTCGCACTCCACGCGCAGCACCGCCGCGCGGCACCCGGAGGCGCACGCCGCCAGCGGGCACTCGGCGCAGGGACGCGGCGAGGTCTCGCGGGCTTCAGCCCTGCGGGCAAGGAGGCGCTTCAGCATGTTCTGCGATTCCGTCGGACGAAGCTGAGAATCAGTTTCAACGAGCTTCCGAAGATACCCACGATCCCGCGCGCACGCAAGCGTTTGATGCGGGCGGGATGGAGCGCGGCGGCACGCGCCCGACGCACCCTCACCCCTCGCCTGGCGGTCCGCGGCAACCACATCCGCGGAGACTGAGATTGCCAGGCTGGAACGAGGCTCGGGAGCCCTCTTACACCCGGAGCACCCTCCGGAACGTTAGCAGGGATTTCCCAAGCCCTCGGACTCACCGACATAGAAGAGCGCCGAGTTGATCTGCTCCGCGGCGTCCGTCACCTGGACGCTGATCCAGCCCGAACCATAACCGGGAAAGAGGGAGCCGCTCCAGTAGCTGAGGCCGGGAGTGCTCGCGTCCATCATCCAGACCGAGCTCCACTCATACGTGTATGGGGGCGTCCCGCCACTGACGACGGCGTACCAGGTGCAGTGATTGTTCACGCTGATCGCCGCGGGGCCTACGATCCGGACGGTGGGGAGGCCCGCGTTCATCACAGGCGGACGCACGTCGGCACGCACGGGGGCCGTAGCGTCGCCAGCGCATGCGGCCAGCGAGAGGGCCGCCAGGGTGTAGCCGATCAGCAGGATTCGTGACCGCATGCCAGTTCCTCCACCACAATGTGAGCGCAAAACGCGGATTCCCGAAAAGATCGCATGGGGCCACAGGGCCGTCAAACCATGCCCCGCGTTGTCCTCCCCCGCGGGCCGGCGTATCTTCGGCGTCTCCACCGTTCTCCCGCACGCAGCCGCCGATGCCCGCCGACCTCACGGAGCCCGCAGACGAAGACGCCCTTCCGCCCGGAGCGGCGCGCATGCGCGTGCCCGCGGTGGCGCGGGCGCTGCTGCGCGTGCCGCTCTTCTACAAGATCCTGATCGCCAACGGGGTGCTGGTGCTGGTGGGCACCATCTTCGGGAGCACGGTGACGGCGGCGTACGTGCGGCGCTCGCCGGACGCGTCCACGCTGGTGGACCTGGTGGGGGTGCTGGCGCTGCTGGGGATCGTGGTGACGCTGCTGATGAACGCGCTGATCCTGCGGCTGGCGCTGGGGCCGCTGGACCTGCTGGAGCGCACCGCCGCCCGCGTGCGCAAGGGCCAGCTGGACTGCCGCGCCCCCGAGTCCGTGGTGGCCGACCGCGAGCTGCTGCGCCTGACGCGCACCTTCAACGGCATGCTCGACGCGGCGGACGTGTATCGGGCCCGCTTGCGCGAGGTGGCCGCGCGGGCGCTGGGCGCGGCGGAGGAGGAGCGGAAGCGCATCGCCCGCGAGCTGCACGACGAGACGGCGCAGATGCTGGCGGCGCTCCTGATCCGCATCCGCGTGGTGAAGGCGGCGCGCGACCCCGCCAAGCTGGACGCGCTCCTGGACGACATGCGCACCGAGATCGGCCAGGCGCTGGAGGGGATCCGCCGCTTCGCGCGCGGCCTGCGCCCCCCTGCGCTGGACGAGCTGGGGCTGATCCCCGCCATCGAGGGCCACGTGCGCAGCCTGGCCGAGATCTCGGGCCTCCACATCACCGTGGAGGCCGACGAGGTGGCCGGGGAGCTTCCGCCCGAGGCCGAGCTGGCCACCTACCGCATCGTGCAGGAGGCGCTCTCCAACGTCCTCCGCCACGCGCGGGCCACCCGCGCCGCCGTCCGCGTCGTCCGCGAGGCCGGGCGCCTGGTGGTGACCGTGGACGACGACGGCCGCGGCTTCGACCCGCAGCGCATCATGTCCACCGAGGGTGGCGGGCTGGGCCTCTTCGGGATGAACGAGCGGGCGGGCTACCTGGGCGGGCGCGTGCAGGTCACCAGCACGCCCGGCACGGGAACGCGCGTGCGGGCGGAGATCCCGCTCGGAGAGCGGACGGCGGAGCCGTAGAAAGAAGGGGACAGGTTACAGGGGACAGGGGACAGCCATCGGGATCTCCGAGAACCCGAACCGCACCTCCGCACCTCGCTTCGCACTCTCGCACTTCCCCTCCCATCCACATCCCGCCGTGGTTTGGTGATCCCCCGGAGGGGGCGTTAGATTCCGGGCTCGGACGCAGCCGGCGCCCGGCCCGCGCACTCCTCCGTTTCCGTCGCGAATGAGCAGCAGTCCTCCCGCTCCGCAGATCACCGCCGCCGCGCCCGCGCCCAAGCCCAGGCTCTCCTTCTGGCAGAAGGCGATGGGCGGCGACCTGCGGCGTCTGGCCCCGCGGCTGCGCCCGCACCGCTGGCAGCTGCTGGTCGCCACGCTGATGCTGCTGGGGAGCACCGCCGTGGGACTGGTGTTCCCCTTCGTCGTGGGGCGCATCCTGGACTCGGCCTTCGAGGCGCCGGACCTCTCCGTCCTCAACCGCACCGCGCTCTTCCTGTTCATCCTGTTCTGCTTCCAGGCGGTGATGAACTTCCTGCAGACGTACCTGCTGGGCGTCACCGGCGAGAAGGTGATCGCCAGCGTCCGCAAGGACCTCTTCGGCCACCTGCTCAGCCTCCCCCCCGCCTTCTTCGCCGACCGCCGCACGGGCGAGCTCACCAGCCGCCTGGGCGCCGACGTGCAGATGATGCAGGCGGTGCTCAGCAGCTACGTCTCCGAGGCGTTCAAGCTGACGCTGACGCTGATCGGCGCCGTCATCATGCTGGCCATCACCAACGTGCAGCTCACGCTGGTGACGCTCCTGGTGGTGCCGGTGGTGGTGGGCACCGGCTTCTACTTCGGCAAGCTGCTGCAGAAGTCGTCGCTGGGGGTGATGGACCAGGTGGCCGACGCCACGGCCATCGCCGAGGAGGCGTTCGGGCAGATCCGCGTGGTGCAGAGCTTCGTGGGCGAGGAGCACGAGCGGCGGCGCTACGGCGCGCGGATGGACCACGCGGTGACCGTGGCGGTGCGGCGGGCCATCACCCGCGGGCTCTTCTTCAGCATCATCGGCTTCGCCACCTTCAGCGCGTCGGTGCTGGTGCTGTGGATGGGGGGGCGGATGGTGATCGCGGGCGAGCTGACGGCGGGGACGCTGGTGGCCTTCATCCTCTACGCGGGGTACGCGGCCAACGGGATCGGGGGGATCGGGCAGATCTGGAGCGCCTACCAGGAGGCCACCGGCGCGGCGCGGCGCGTCTTCGAGATCCTGGGATCGCGCCCCAACCTGCGCGACCCGGACCGCCCGGAGCCGCTGGCGCTCCCGGTGCGCGGCGCCGTCACCTTCGAGGAGGTCTGGTTCCGCTACGAGCGCCCCTCCGAGCTCCCCACCCTCCCGCCGCCGGGGAACCCCATGATGTGGTGGGTGCCGCCGCCGGAGGACGCCGAGCCGCCCCCGCCCGAGCCGACGGCCGAGTGGACGCTGCGCGGGGTGAGCCTGCGGATGGCGCCGGGGGAGACGGTGGCGCTGGTGGGCCCCTCGGGCGCGGGAAAGACCACGCTGGCCGCGCTGATCCCGCGCTTCTGGGACGCGCAGGAGGGGCGCATCACCCTGGACGGCCACGACATCCGCGCGCTGCGGCTGGCGGACCTGCGGACGGCCGTGGGGGTGGTGCCGCAGGAGACCCTCCTCTTCAGCGGCACCATCCGCGAGAACATCGCCTACGGCCGCCCCGACGCGAGCGACGAGGAGGTGTTCGCGGCGGCCCGGGCGGCGCACGCGCACGAGTTCATCCAGCTTCTCCCCGAGGGGTACGCGACGCGGGTGGGGGAGCGGGGGATCAAGATCTCCGGGGGCCAGCGGCAGCGCGTCTCCATCGCCCGCGCCATCCTCAAGGACCCCGCCGTCCTGATCCTGGACGAGGCGACGAGCTCCCTGGACGCGGAGAGCGAGGCGCTGATCGAGGACGCGCTCAACCACCTGCTCAAGGGCCGCACGACGCTGATCATCGCCCACCGGCTGTCGACGGTGCGGCGGGCGGACCGGCTGCTGGTGCTGGACAGGGGACAGGTGGTGGAGGAGGGGAGCCACGCCGAGCTGCTGGCGCGCGGCGGCCTCTACGCCCGCCTCTACGCCCGCCAGTTCCGCGACGACGATCCCCCCGCCTCCATCGCCGACGGAGACGCGCTCAACGACCCGGTGCCGGAGGAGGACGAGCTCGTGGCGGACGTGGGGCTGGCGTAGGGCGGAATCCGCGTGAGAGACGCGGGACGTAGAATGCGGGCGCGTGTCGTGGCGGGTGCGTGAACACACCCGCTGGAACCACGGGAAGCCTCGCCGGGGATCTTCGCAAAGTCGGAGATCGAGCGGCGAGGCTTCGTGCGGGTGTCAGTGCCATTCTCGCTCCCCGTAGCACGCCACGAGCGAGATACAGCTCCCTCCCGCCGCGCAGCGGGGGGAGGGGGGCCGCCGCGGCATGCGACGAGGCCAGTCGAAGAGCCTCGATCCACCGGCCCCGCGCGGGTGCGTGAGGCGCAGTCGAGGGATGCGGAAGCGCCCGGACGAGCCCCGCCGGCTGTCCCCTGCCCCCTGTAACCTGTCCCCTTCCGTCATCGGTTTGCGGCGGTTGACGGCTTCGCTAGATTCAAGGTGCCGGCAACCGTACGTCGTTGATACCAAAGATCGGGAGACGCGAGGAATGTTCGAGGGCAACGTCGAGACGCTGGTGATCATCGGCTCCGGGCCGGCGGCGTGGACCGCGGCGATCTACGCGGCGCGCGCCAGCCTGAGCCCGCTGGTCATCGAGGGAGAGCCGTCGCGGGAGATGGTCCCCGGCGGGCAGCTGATGTACACCACCGACATCGAGAACTTCCCCGGCTTCCCCGACGCGGTCAGCGGCCAGGACCTGATGGAGAAGATGAAGGCGCAGGCCGTCCGCTTCGGCACGCGCATCATCACCGAGAACGTGGCCTCGGTGGACTTCTCGGAGCGGCCGTTCACCATGAAGCTTTCCTGGTCGGGCGAGGTGCGGGCGCACGCCGTGATCGTGGCGACGGGGGCGCGCGCCAACTGGCTGGGGCTGGACAACGAGATGCGGCTGGCGATGAGCGGCGGCGGCGTGAGCGCCTGCGCCGTGTGCGACGGCGCGCTCCCCTCCTTCCGCAACCAGCGGCTGGTGGTGGTCGGCGGCGGCGACTCGGCCATGGAGGAGGCCACCTACCTCACCAAGTTCGCCTCCGAGGTGGTGATCGTGCACCGGCGCGACTCGTTCCGCGCCTCGCCCATCATGGCGGAGCGGGTGCTGGCCAATCCCAAGATCACCGTGCGCTGGAACTCGGCGGTGGCGGACGTGCTGGGCGACGACTACATCACCGGCGTGCGGATCAAGGACACGGTGACGGGCGAGATGGAGGACTTTCCCTGCGCGGGGATGTTCGTGGCCATCGGCCACACGCCCAACACGGCGTTCCTGGAGGGGCAGCTGGAGCTGATGCCCAACCACTACGTCAAGCTGATCCACGCCTGGCGCACCGAGACCTCGGTGGAGGGCGTCTTCGCCGCCGGCGACGTGATGGACGACTACTACCGGCAGGCCATCACCGCCGCCGGCACCGGGTGCATGGCCGCGCTGGAGGCCGAGCGCTGGCTGGCCCACCACGGCGTCGCCGAGGCCGAGCCCCCCGTCCTGGAGACGGCGGAAAGCTCCATCGGCCACGGCGAGGAAGTGGAGATGGCGAGCTGACCCTCGCCGCAGCGACCGAAGAGCCGCATCCGTCCGGGGTGCGGCTCTTCGCGTTCCAACCTTTCGACGACGGCACGATGACCGACCCTTCCACCCCGCCCGGATCGACGATGATCATGCTCCAGTTCCGCGCCCAGGACGGCGACTGGAGCGAGAGCCTGCTGGCGACGCCGGTCGGCCCCGGCCGCTGGCGGCTGGAGGAGTCGTCCGTGGGCTCGCCGCGGGCGCGGTTCGGGAACGTGGTGGAGGTGGAGCCGCTTCCGTCCGGCCACCTGCGGCTGGTCCGCGTGGTCCGCCGCTCGCCGTACCGGCGGCACACGTGGACGCTCTCGCGCCACGCCGTCGCATCGGGCGAGTTCGCCGCGTTCGAACGGCGGGTGGAGGCGGCCGGCGGCATCGTGACCGTCGCGTTCGGCGGCGTGGTGGTGATCGACCTGCCGAAGGGAAGCGACCTCGACGTGGAGGCGGAGGCCGACGCGGTGATCGAGAAGCTGGGACCGCCGCCGCCCCTCACGCTCCGGCGCGCGAAGTCCAATCCGTGGTACCGGCGGCTCTGGCGGAAGCTGGCCGGCTGATCAGCCGCTGGTCTCCCGCGCGCGCAGGATCTCGCGCGTCTCCACCAGGATCTTCCCCAGCATGTTCCTCCCCGTCCCGTTCGCGCCGCATCCCCAGTAGTAGTCGCCGGGCGCGTTCTCCACGATCTCCTCGTCTCCCGTGGAGAGGAGGAGGGCGCGCAGCCCGGCGTGCGTCTCGAACTTCCGCAGCACGGCGCGGCGCATCACGTCGTCCTTCACCGCCTCCCAGTCCGGCCGCAGGGGACGGTGTCGCTCGCGGCCCATGTTGGCCGCGTCCTTGGGTGTGCGCGCGCGCCGGACCGCTTCCGCGTGTGGCGTCCCGGCGAACTTCTGCCCCTGGAAGTAGTGCTCCGTCGTCGGCCACCACTCCCCCTCCATCTCCACCCCGTGCGGCGAGAAGTTGGAGAACACCCCGTACGGCTCCTCGCGATTCGAGTAGAAGTAGATCGTCATCGGCGGATGGTACGAAGGCTAAGTGAATCTTCAGTTGCGGTTAAGCAGTCATCCAGAGGCACGGCCGAACCGAGCCCGCCCACACAGAGGCGACAGCAGGGCCGTGGGATCCAGCGTGGGGAACGCGAGGCTCGGGCGCGGCAGCGGCGACACAACAACGGCCACAACGTTCTCGGTCCGAGATCAGCGTGGCTTCCTTCTGAGGTCCAGGCTCGCGCGCACCGCGCGGAGGCCGTAGCTGCGGACTTCCACGAATCCTTCCTGATCTTCCGGCAGCGCAGGATTGACGGCCGACTCCACGACCTCCGGGAGAGGCGGAGGTTGGTTCGTCGAGAAACCCGGACGGCCTGTTGGATTTGCCATCGCTCTTCTGCCTGAGGGTGCACCGATGCCCGAACCACAGTCCGCGAAGGCGGACTTCGCGCCGTTGTTGCCGCGATTTCTTCAATCGCCCGGCAATGGCCTCGCGCCAACGCACACGACGCGCGCGGATGTCCCGAACCGCAGTCCGCGAAGGCGGACTTCGTGCCGTTGTAGCCCCCGGTTTCAACCGGGCGGATGAAAATCCGACGACACGACGAAGAAAATCGCCCCTCCCCCGCGATGGAGGAAGGGCGATTCGCATTCGATCATCCGCCGTCGATTCGCCGGCTACCGCAATCCCGGCGTGAGGGGCTGCTTCTGCGGCTTGGGGCGCGGGGCGGAGGGCTGATGCCCGTCGTCGCCGCTTCCGCCGAAGATGTCGCCGAAGGTCCGCGTGAACCAGCTGTCGGGGCCGTCGGAGTGGAGGGGGCAGGTTTCCACGGGCTCGCTCCCGGCCACGAAGTACTCCGTCACCACATCCTCCCCCGGGCACGCCGCCGTCGCCAGCTTCCCCGAGCGCCGGTCGATCTGCCGCGGCGCCAGGTCGGCGGGGACCGACCAGGGGGCGGGGGGCGCGTGGCGGACGTAGTAGTCGGCCAGCACGCGCCCGAACACCGGCGCGGCCAGCCCGCCCCCCGACGCGCTCGCCAGGATCGCCTTCGGCCGGTCGAAGCCCAGCCACACCCCCGCCACCACGTCCGGCGTGGCGCCGATGAACCACACGTCCGCGCCGTCGTTGGTCGTCCCCGTCTTCCCCGCCACCGGGACGGCGTACGGGAGGCCCGCGGTGCGCACCCCGCTCCCGGTGCCGCGGTCCACCACGTCGCGCATCAGCGAGGTGGTGAGGAAGGCCACGCCGGGGGAGAGGACGTAGCGGCGCGAGACGCGGCTCTCCCAGAGCACGTTCCCCTCCGCGTCCTCCACCCGCCGGATCAGCCGCGGCCGCACCACCGCGCCGCCCGCCGCGAAGGCGCTGTACGCCGCCACCATCTCCAGCGGCACCACCTCCGCCGCCCCCAGGAAGGTGGACTCGAACGGGCGGATGGGCGTCGTCAGCCCCAGGCTCTTGGCCGTGCTGACCACGTTCCCCACCCCCGCGCGGTTCCCCAGCACCACCGCCGCGCGGTTCGACGACAGCCGCAGCGCCTCGCGAAGGTCCACGTTCTGCGCGTCCGACACGTGGTCCGCCGGCCGGTACGAGCCCAGCGAATCGACCGCGTCCGGCCCCAGCAGCGGCGTGCTGATGGGGATCCCCTGCCCCAGCGCCGTGGCGAAGACGATGGGCTTGAACGCCGACCCCGCCTGCCGCCGGGCCTGCGTGACGCGGTCGAACTGGCTGAGCGCGTAGTCGCGCCCGCCCACCAGCGCCATCACGTCGCCGTCCTTCGGATCGATGGCCACGAACAGCCCCTGCAGGCACGCCGCCCCGTCCGCCACGCGCCCGGCCGCGCACGAGCGCCCGCGGAAGCGGCCGAAGGTCCCCGACTCCACCGCGCGCACCTGCCTGACCAGCTCGCGCTCGGCGGTGGCCTGGAGGCGCGGGTCCAGCGTGGTGTAGACGCGCAAGCCCTGCGACTCCGCGTCGTCGCCGAAGCGCTCGCGCAGCTCGCGGCGGACGGCGGCCACGAAGTACGGCGCCCGCCCGCGCGCCTCGGGCGGCGGCACCAGCCCCAGCGGCCGGGCCCTCGCCTCCTCGGACTCGGCGGGCGTCACCACGCCGGCCGAAGCCATCAGCCCCAGCACCAGGTTGCGGCGCGAGACCACGGCGGCGGGGTTGCGGCGCGGATCGTAGAAGGCGGGGGAGCGGGGGATGGCCGCCAGCGTGGCGGCCTCGGAGGTGGTGAGGCGGGAGACGGGCTTGCCGAAGTACCCCTGCGACGCCGCCTCGACGCCGTAGAACGGCCCGCCGAGGTAGATCTGGTTGAGGTACATCTCCAGGATCTCGTCCTTGGAGAACGACGCCTCGATCTTCCGGGCCAGCACCACCTCCCACATCTTGCGCCGCAGCGTCTTCTCGCGCGACAGGTGGTCGGGGAAGACGTTGCGGGCCAGCTGCATGGTGATGGTGCTGAACCCCTGGTTCCACGACGCCGTGCGGGCGTTGCGCACCAGGGCACCGCCCACGCGGCGGTAGTCCACGCCGTCGTGCCGGTAGAAGCGCTTGTCCTCCACCGCCAGGAAGGCGCTGGAGACGTGCGCGGGGATGCGCTTGAGCGGGACCACGGTGCGCCGCTCGGGCGCCAGGTGGGCCACCAGGCGGCCGTCCTTGTCCAGCACCTGGCTGGCCTGCGGCGGCGTGTAGGTGCGCAGCGCCGCCACCGACGGGCACTCCGTCCCCGAGCACCGGGGCCAGAGCGCCGCCAGCCCCACGCCGGTGGCGACCATGCCGACGGCCAGGACGAGCAGCAGCACCTTGAGGACGCGCGGCACCCGCCGCCGCGCGCCGGCCTTGCGGCGCTGTGGTTTGCGTCGCTTTCCAGCCATCAGATCCGGGGAAAACGGGGATGTGACGTGGGTGAGGGGGAGTCTACCGGGAGAATATAAGGGATGTTCCTTCGCGCAACGAGGTTGGCGTGGTTGGGAACCGAAGGGGACAGGGTACGGGGGACAGGGAACAGCCTGCCGCGGCCGGGGAATCGGGGTGTTTCGACGGGCTGTATCGCATGCCTCGGCGGGGCCCTCCCCAGCCCTCCCCCACAGGCGGGGCGCCTGTAGGGGAGGGAGCCCTTTCTACCGCGTCGCGGACTTCGGGCGCGAACGACATCCCCTGGCGAGCCAACCTCTCCCGGAACGGGGGGAGGACAGACCGCCCCAGCGGTCAGGAGGGGCGCGGAGCCGCCGAAGCGCGCCACCGCCCATCACCCGCCCCGAATCCCCATCCCGAACCTTGTTCGTCCACGGTGTATCAGGTACCCTTCGACCACCTGAAAGCCCGCAGGACGAGGCCATCCGCCGCACCCGCGCACTTTCGCACTCTCGCACCTTCGCACTTTCGCACTTGCCGTTGAGCCCCGCGGACACCGCCGCCCTGCGCCTGACCGGAACCCGGCTCGCGCAGTTCTTCCGCTTCCGCTGCGAGCGCCAGCTCCGTTACGAGCTGGTGCCGCCCTCGGAGCGCGGGGGCGACGTTCCCGCGCCCAACGACGATCCCGCGCGCGGGCCCATTGTCGGCGTGCGCGCGGGGACGGGGCTGCTCACGGCGGCCGGGCGCCGCTTCGAACGACGCAAGCTGGCGGCGCTCGTCGGGCGCTTCGGCAGGGAGGCGGTGCTCACGGCCGGGGTGACGGAGGAGGGCGACGCGCGGCCCATGCCGTACGGCGCGGTGGTGGAGACGCTGCGCGATCCCGGCACCGTGCGCTTCCTGGTGCAGCCGCAGCTCCTCCTCCCCGATCCGGCCGCGTTCGCGCGGCGCTACGGGATCGATTCCGAGGCCATCGGGATCGCGGCGGCGCAGCCGGACCTGGTGCGCGTCGGGCGGGGAAAGGACGGGCGGCTGCGGTTGGGGGTGATCGACGTCAAGTGGAGCCGCGAGCGCGCGGTGCACCACTTCGCGCAGGTGGCGTTCTACGCGCTGCTGCTGGAGGAGATCGTCCGCGCGGAGGGGATCGACGCCGTCGTGGAGACGCGCTGGGGATGGGTGTGGTCGCGCGGCGACCGCGCGCCGCGCCGCTTCGCCATGGCCGCGTATCGCCACCACGTGGAGGCGTTCCTTCGCGACGACCTGCCTCGCATCGCGGCGATGGAGCCGGGGGCGGCGGACTGGCACCTGACGCCCGCGTGCGGGGGATGCGCCTTCTTCCACCACTGCCGCGCGGAGGCGGATCGGACGGACGACCTCGCCCGCGTCCCGGGGCTGACGCCGATCGCGCGGCAGGTGCTGCACGGGCGCGGGATCCGGTCCGTCGCCCAGCTGACGAAGGCGGGGCTCCGGCGCGACACCTACACGGGCTCGTACGCGCTGGAGAGCGCGGGGACCACGCTCCGCCAGCGCGCGCAGGCGCTCAGCTACCGCAAGACCTTCGAGGTCGAGAAGCACACCCACCTGGCCGCCGCCGCCGAGCGCGTCCGCGTGATCATCACCGCGGAAGGCGACCCGGTGAGCGGGACCGTCTTCGCGCTGGGGATGCGCGTGGAGCGGGGATCGGGCGGGCGCGTGGTCTCCGAGGCCTTCGTGTCGCCGGCGGGGACGCGCGCGGGCGAGGGGGAGATGCTCGGCGCTTTCCTGGCCCGCGCGGCGGCGGCGGTGGGGGAGATGCTGGCGGCGACGGAGGGCGGGAGCGGGCGGCGCGGGGAGAAGCCGGTGCACGTCTTCGTCTACGATCGCTCGGAGCTGGACCGGCTGCGGGGGATGCTCCAGCGCCACCTGTCGGACGGGGCCGCGCAGCCGGGGATCGCCGCGCTCTCCGGGCTCCTCTTCCCGGGCCGCGGGACGGCGAACCTGCGCCACGCGCCCGCCGCGCCGGGAACCGTCGTCCTCGATGCGGTCGCGGAGCTCTTCGCGCTCCCGGTGCCGTACGCGCTGGACCTGCGCGCCGTCTCCGCCGCCCTCCGGCCGGCCGAGCGCGCGGCGCTCCACGCGCCGGCGGAGGACTACGCGTGGCCGCTGTCCAGCCAGGTCGCCTTCGAGCGCATCCACAACGTCTGGCGCCGCCGCCCGCACGGCGCGCAGGGCGCGGAGGAGGTGCGCGCGGAGATCGAGCGGACGGTGCTGGGGAAGCTGGCGGCGATCGACTCCGTCGTCCGGGCCATGCGCGAGCAGGCGTCGCGCGGCGCGGCGCCCCGGCTTCGGCTGGACCCCGGCGGCCCCGCCTCCGGCGCCGCACCCCAGCCGATCGCCGACGCGGTGCTGGAGACGCTGCGCATCTTCACCGAGCTGGAGGCGGCGGCGGAGTCGCTGGCCATCCGCGCGCTGCACTCGCTCCCGTCGCGGGAGCGGGCGCTGCGCTTCGAATCCATCCGCGAGCTGGAGGCGGTGGAGCGCATCGACCAGAACCGGTGGATCTTCTCCTTCGATCCGGACTGCCGCGAGGCCAAGTTCCGCGTCGGCGACTTCTCCCTCGTCCTCACCAACGACGACGGCGAGATGCTGATGGAGATGGACCGCAAGCCGTGGCTCCGCCGCAAGGTGATGGTGGAGCTGATCGGCTTCGACCTCTCCGGCGACCGCCCGCGGCTGACGCTGGGGTCCGAGCACGGCTTCGACCGGCTGGAGAGCGAGGGGGTGCTCAAGTTCGGGCGGATGCTGGTGCTGGACCGCGCGGAGGCCGACTTCAACACGCGGCGCGTCGTCTCCACCCTCCGCCACCTGGCCGACGGCCACGGCGAGGCGGCGTTCGTCCGCGCGCTCCTGGACGGGCGGATCGCGGAGGATTGGCTCCTGGCGCCGCTGGACGCGGATCACGCGTGGACGGATTCCGTCGCTTCCGCCGGGGCGCGGCTGGGGCGGGCGGTGCTGAACGCCGAGCAGGCGGCGGCGTGGCGCGCGGCGTTCGATCGAGCCGCGACGGTCGTCTGGGGGCCGCCGGGGACGGGGAAGACGTACCTGCTGGCGTGGATGCTGGCCGGTCTCGCCGCCGGCGCCCGCCGCGCCGCCCGGCCCATGCGCATCCTGGTGAGCGCGGCCACGCACCGCGCCATCGCCAACGTCCTGGTGCGCCTCGCCCGCGAGCTGTCGGGGACGGGGATCGACCTCCCGCTCCGCGTGGTGAAGCTGCGCGGGCGCGGGAGCGAGCCGGACGCGGAGCTGGCGGACGCCGGCGTGGAGCTGGTGGACGACGAGAAGCTGGAGATGGTCCTCCGCGAATCGGACGAGACGGGCGTCCCCGTGGTCGTGGGCTCCACCGTCTGGTCGCTGTGGAAGCGGATGCGCGCGGCCGGGCAGGACGACGAGGCGCCGGAGATGGGCGACGTGCCGATCCACCCGCTCTTCGACGCGGTGGTGATCGACGAGGCGTCGCAGATGAAGGTGGCGGAGTCGCTGGTGGCGCTCTCGTCCATCCGGCGCGGCGGGCGGGTGATCCTCTGTGGGGACGACCGGCAGCTGGCGCCCGTGGTCCGGGGGAGCTACGACCCGGCGGAGACGCTCTTCGGGTCGGCGTTCGGGCACTTCGCGGCGCGCTTCGGGCGGGTGTCGCTGCGCGAGAGCCGGCGGATGAGCGCGCCGCTGGTCGCCTATCCCCGGCGCATCTTCTATCCCGGGCTGGTCTCCACCGTCCCGGACCAGCGCCTCTCCATCTCCCCCGCCGCTGATCTGGATCTTTCCGATCCGCTGGACGCGCTCCTCTGGGAGACGTTCTTCCGGCCGGAGGACGCGGTGCTCTTCTGCACCTACGGCGGCTACCGGGCCACGGCGCACAACCCGTTCGAGGCGCGGCTGGCCGCCCGGATCGCCTGGATCGCACGCGCGGGGCTGGCCGACCCGGCCACGGGCGAGCGCTACACGCCGGAGCGCTTCCGCGACCGCGCGCTGGCCGTCCTCTCTCCGCACCGCGCGCAGAACAGCGCCGTGCTGAGCGAGCTGCGCGCCCGGGGCTGGGCGCAGGACGAGCTTCCCGTCGTGGACACCGTGGAGCGGATGCAGGGGAACGAGCGGGAGATGATCGTCGTCTCCTACGCCGTGGCGGACCGCGAGTACGCGGAGCGCGAGGCGGAATTCCTGCTGAACCCCAACCGCTTCAACGTCAGCATCACCCGCGCGCGCTCCAAGCTGGTGGTGCTGATGAGCGACGAGGTGCTGCGCACGCTCCCGCGCGACGAGCGGGTGATGACGGGGTCGATGGCCGTCAAAGGCTACCTCCGCCAGCCCTGGCGCGAAGTCCGCGACATCGAGATCCCCGCGCCGGACGGGACGATGGTGCGGCTGACGTGCCGGGTGCGGTAGGAAAAGAAGTGCTTAGTGCTTAGTCCTTAGTGCTTGGTGCTTTAGCCCTTAGCACTGAGTCCCAGCTGTCATTCCGAGGGCCGGCCGAGCGTTGCTGCCCCTGCGCCACCGCCCGCAGGCCCGTGGGAATCTCGCCTGCCAGCGAGAGGCCCGGACGCGGCAGCGACGAGAAAGCCCGCCCTCGGAATTGCCGATGGGGCGAAGGGGCCGCGGCCAACGCGCGGACGTACGAATCCGCTCGTGCCGCGGCTGTGCGGCCGCGGCTGTCTCGCCGCTGCCGCGCCCGAGCCTCGCGTTTCGCACGCTCGATCCCACGGCCCTGCCGTCACTGGCGCGGAGGCGAGATCGACGCGGCCGGGCCTCTGGAGGACGGCTGAACGGCGACGGAGCATCCGGATTTCGCTCGGGCTCGTCCTCTCTCGATCTCCCCATCCTGCAATCGACCCCTCCATCCTCCCGGCGAATCACCTTGTCACGCGCTTCCTACACGATCCTGATCGCCCTCGCGGCGGCGCTTTCGCTCGGCGCGTGCTCCGAGCGGGAGGCGGCGGCCGACGAGCACGCGGCGGTCGCCGCGAAGGTGGATTCGCTGGTGGCGGCGTTCCAGCGGGAGACGCACGCGCCGGGGGTGTCGGTGGGGGTCATCCGCGGAGGGCGGGACACGCTGGTGCTTCGCGGCTACGGATTGGCGGACGTGGAGAACGAGGTCGCCGCCACGCCGGAGACGGTCTACCCCATCGCCTCCATCACCAAGCAGTTCACCGCCGCCGCCGTGCTGCTGCTCGCGCGGGAGAAGCGGCTGTCGCTCGACGACCCGATCGGGCGGCACCTTCCCGGGCTGCCGGCGGCGTGGCGCGGCGTGCTCGTCCGCCAGCTTCTCAACCACACCTCCGGCATCCCCAACCACCCGGTGCTGATGCGGGAGGAGATGACGCCGGATTCCGTGGTGGCGCTGGCGGGGAGGGAGCCGCTGGAGTTCGCGCCGGGGACGCGGTCCAGCTACAGCAACGTGGGCTACCTGGTGCTGGGGCTGCTGATCGAGAAGCTGACGGAGCAGCCGTACCGCCAGTACGTGGATACCCGGCTCTTCCGGCCGAACGGGCTGAGGTCCACCCGCTACTGCGACGAGGAGCGCCTGATCCCCCACCGCGCGTCGGGCTACGTGCAGCGCGACACCGGCGTGGCGAACGCGCCGCCCGTCAGCATGCTGGCGGTGTCCTCGGCCGGGGGGCTCTGCTCCACGGTGGGGGACCTGGCGGCGTGGAACCACGCGCTCGCCACGGGGCGCGTGCTGAGCCCCGAGTCGTGGGCCCGCATGACCACGCCCGAAGGCGCGGCCACCAACTATGGCTACGGGATGATCGTCATGTCGTGGGAGGGGCACCGCATGATCGGGCACGGCGGCGCGCTGGACGGATTCCGGAGCTCCAGCGCCTACGCCCTGGACGACAGCCTGTCCGTCACGCTGCTCACCAACCTGGGCTTCGCCAGCCCCGAGGAGCTCGTGCTGGACATCGTCCGCGCCGCGCTCCAGGGATCTCCGCGGGGCGCGCGGCCCGAGACGCCGAGCCCCTGACCGCGATCCCGGCCGGCAATCCCCGCCACGACGCCATCGCCGCGACCGCGGACGCCGCGGCGCATCGGGATGGTACGCCGGAAAACGCCGGCTCAGCCACGGGCGCCACCAGCCGCCATTCCCCGCCCCGCCGCTTCCGCCATCCGCCGCACGCCTCCCACTTTGTCCCATCGCATCACGCGTCCGCCCGAGAAACATTATGTTGGGTCGGCACGGCCGGCCGCCGCGTGCTTTCGATCCCCCGCGCTCCCTCCCATCATGCCTCGCTCCTCCATCTTCCGCGCACTCCCGATTTTCGCCGCGCTGGCGCTGGCCGGCTGCGGCGACGCCACCGCGTCCGACACGTCGGGGCTGGACGTCATCCTCGCCGGCGACGCGGACCTCCTCACCCCGAGCGATCCGAACGCGCCGGAGGAGAACCCGGAGTGGGTGCGCTGGATCCGCCGCAGCCACGAGCCCATCCGCTCGCTGACGTCCACGGACTTCGAGGACCTGCGCTTCCTGGAGGGGGTGCTGGCGGGGAAGCGGGTGGTGCAGCTGGGCGAGAGCAGCCATGGGATCCGGGAGTTCAACCAGGCCAAGGTGCGGCTGATCCGCTACCTGCACGAGGAGCAGGGCTTCGACGTCATCGCCTTCGAGAGCGGCCTGTACGAATGCTGGCGCGCCAACGAGGACGCGGGCGAGGCGGAGCCGCTCACCACCATGCGCAGCTGCATCTTCGGCGTCTGGCACACGGAGGAGGTGCTGGAGCTCTTCGAGTACGTCAAGGAGACGCGCCGCACCGGGCGGCCGCTGATCCTGGCGGGGATGGACATGCAGGTGTCCAGCGGGCTCGGCACCCAGGGCGCGCCGACGTTCGCGCAGCAGGTGCTCGCGCAGGTGGACTTCGAGTACGGGCGGCGGGTGTCGCGGCTGGAGCGCGACTACCGCGCGGAGTACCTGGCCCTGCGCGGAGCGGGCGCCCAGCCGGGGCCCGACTACGCGCCCATGCGCCGCTTTTTGCCCGCGTACGACTCGCTGATCGCCTACGTGGACGCCAACCTGCCGGCGCTCACCGCCGCGAACGGGGGAAGGCCGGAGCGGCCGCTGGTGCTGCGGCAGATGGCGTACTCGCGCCGGCAGGAGATCGAGGAGGGCTCCAACCTCGACCGGATCCAGCGGGCGCTGGCTCGCGAGGTGGGGATGGCCGACAACCTGGACGCGCTCCTGGACCGCATCTACCCGGGGAAGAAGGTGATGGTCTGGGCGCACAACGCGCACATCCAGCACGACCGCGCCTCCCTCATCCCCGACGGCCCGCCGCAGGAGATCGGCGCCTTCAACAGCATGGGGCACTTCGTGGACGAGCGGCGCGGGAGCGAGCTCTACACCATCGGCCTCTTCATGTACCGGGGGAAGGGCGCGCACAACGACCGGCAGATCTACGACGTCGAGCCCGCCGTCCCCGGGAGCCTGGAGTCGCTGGGCTATCGCGTGCGGAAGAAGCAGTTCTTTTTGGACCTGGCCGGCGCCGGCGGCCCGGGGAGCGACTGGGCGCGCAGCACGGTGGTGCTCAAGGACTGGGGGATCTGGGACATGGGCCAGGTCCCGGCCGAGCAGTTCGACGGCATCCTCTTCGTCGACACCGTAAGCCCGCCCGACTACCTGTAGCCCGATCGGGATCGGGGGTTGATGGAGATCAAGGGATGATCCAGATCGGGAGGTGATCCAGATCGAGGGATGATCCAGATCGGGGGATGATGCGCGGCGCCGCGGACCCGAGCGGCGTCACCCCGCGACCGGATCCCCTCGATCGGATCACCCCCATCAACCGATTCCGATCGACCGATCCCGATCAACCGATCCACCGATCTCCATCGCTCGATCGCCGTCCGCCGTCGATCGATCCACGTCGGGACATTCTGTGGTCCGGAAAGCGTCCTGCCGGGGGAGGCGCGCGCGTTCTGATGGGATGGACCGCATCCCTTCCCCTGCCTCCCTCCGCCGCCGAACGTCATGAGACGCATCGACCTGGCCGCCGCACGGCTTCGCATCCTCCTCGCCGCCTGCGCGCTCTCCCTGGCCGCCTGCGGGGGCGACGGCGGCGGAGGAGGGCCTCCCACGGAGCCTCCGCCGGTGGTGCCGCCGGTGCCGGAAGACCCGCAGGCGCTCCTCACCGACGAGCAGCTGGCCACGCGGAGCGACCCCAACGCGCCGGCGGTGGACGCCGCCGCCGCCCAGTGGATCGCGGCCAACCACCACGTGGTCCGCTCGCTGACCGCCACCCGCAGCGAGGACCTGCGGTTCCTGGAGCCCATCCTGGCCGGAAAGCGGCTGGTGCAGCTGGGCGAGAGCGGACACGGGGTCAGGGAGTTCAACCAGGCCAAGGTGAGGCTGATCCGCTACCTGCACGAGGAGCAGGGCTTCAACGTGCTGGCGTTCGAGAGCGGCCTCTTCGAGTGCTGGGCGGCCGACCGCGAGGCCGCGCAGTCCGACGCGTTCACCACCATGGGCCGGTGCATCTTCGGCGTCTGGAGCACCGCGGAGGTGCGCCAGCTCTTCGAGTACGTCCGCGAGACGCGCGGCACCGCCCGGCCGCTGCGCCTGGCGGGCTTCGACGTGCAGATGTCCGGCAACAGCTCCGCCGCCTCCGCCCCCTTCCTGCGCGACGTGGTGGCCCGGGTGGACGCCGACTACGCCGCGCGCGTCCACTCCATGGACTCGCTCTTCGTGCTGAGCTACACCCGGCTGGCTCGCTCGGGCCTCCCCAGGGCGGCGGTCGCGGACAGCATCGCGGCCCTCGAGGCGCGCGGCCGGCTGCTGGCCCGCTACGACTCGCTGACCGCCTTCCTGGACGCCCACCAGGCCGCGCTCGCCGCCGCCTACGCCGCCGACCCCACCGTCCCGCTGATCGCCCGGCAGCACGCCTGGTCGCGCGGCTTCTTCATCCGCGAGATGATGACCGGCGACGACCGGGTGTCGTTCGAGGCCCGCGACGAGGGGATGGCGGGGAACGTAACCTTCCTGCTGGAGCGGCTGTACCCGGGAGAGAAGGTGATCGCCTGGGCGCACAACGCGCACATCCAGCACGACCGGGCCGGCATGGTCCGGGTGGGCTTCCCCGATCCCATGCCGCGGTCCATGGGAAGCTGGATCGCGCAGCGGCACCGGGCGGAGCTGTACACGGTGGGGCTGCTCATGTACCGCGGCAGCGCCGCCGACAACCGCCGCACCGTCTACCAGGTCACCGCCCCGCAGCCCCACAGCATCGAGGCGCTCTTCTACACCCTGCGCAAGCGCTGGACGTTCGTGGACCTGCGCGGCGCGCCGCGCTCCGCGGGAACGGAGTGGATGTACGGCCCCTACCTGGGGAAGGAGTGGGGCACCAACTGGTACCGCATGGTCCCCCGCGAGCAGTTCGACGGCATCCTCTTCGTGGACACGGTGAGCCCGCCCGCCTACATCCTGTAGCCTGCATCCCGTAGCCGGAGCAGGACGGAGATGCGAACGGCCGGATGCCGGGCCGTCCGCATCCCCGCCCCTCCCCGGAACCCAGACGTGCCGGCATCCGTAGGGTGGGCCGCCGGGCACCTTCCACCTTGCGCCGCGGGCGATCGGGGACGACGTTTCCTCCCCCGCGTCAGGTGTTCCCCGCCCGATCCGCTTCCATCCGACCACATCCAGAACGAGCAGCCCGATGTCCGCACCCTTCATGCGTCCGCGCACCGTCCCGGAGATCCTGGACGCGTCGTTCCAGCTCCTGCGCCGGCACTACGGCCCCATCGTGGCCGCCACCGGCCTCATCCTTCTCCCGTCGCTCCTTCTGGCGGCCCTCCTCCCGTACGAGCTTCTGCCGCTGGCGGAGCTGGCGAAGAACATCCTCCTCAACTTCAGCGGCGCGGCCACCGTCCTGATGGTGGCCGACGTGGCCCTGGGACGCGAGCCGGACATGCGGGGCGCGCTGCGGAAGGTGCTCGGCAAGGTGTGGGTCATCCTGGGAGCCGCCATCCTGCAGGGGCTGGCCATCGGGTTCGGGATGCTCCTGCTGATCATCCCGGGGATCATCGCCATGGCGATGCTCTTCGCCGTCCCCATCGTGGTGATGGTGGAGGACAGGGAGAACGTGTCGGACGTGATCGGCCGCTCGGTCTCGCTGGCGCAGGACGACCTGCTGCGCGTGCTGGGCGCGACGGTGCTGGCGTTCCTGGTGGTGTTCGTCGCCGGGACGGGGCTGGGGCTCCTGGCCATGGTCGCCCCCGGCGTGGGGGTCCGCCAGGCCGACCTCCTGGTCCGGACGCTCTCCTTCTTTCTCTTCCCCTTCCCCTCGGTGGTCGCCACGCTGCTGTACTTCGACCTCCGCATCCGCAAGGAGGGCTTCGGGCTGGACGACCTGGCCGGCCTGCGCGGCGACGAGGTCCCGCGCTACGGCCCGGCCGCCTACTGACCGGCGGACCGGTCGATTGGGCGGGGCGCGCGTCCGGGAGATCCGGGCGCGCGCCCCGCTCTCGTTCCCCGAGCGGACAGCCACGCCCCTCCTCTCGACATCGCCCTCCCGCCGGAATAGTTTGCGTCCCTCGCACGAGCCCAACGGAAACCACGCCGGAGCGGGAGATCGATGGACGCGCTGAAGCAGACGGACCCGGACATCCACCGCCTCCTGGTGGAGGAAGCCGAGCGGCAGGAGCACCAGCTGGAGATGATCGCCTCCGAGAACTTCGTCTCGCGGGCGGTGCTGCAGGCCGCGGGCTCCGTGCTCACCAACAAGTACGCCGAAGGCTACCCCGGCAAGCGCTACTACGGCGGCTGCGAGGTCGTCGACAAGGTGGAGGACGTGGCGCGCGACCGGCTGAAGCAGCTCTTCGGCGCCGAGCACGCCAACGTGCAGCCGCACTCCGGAGCGCAGGCCAACATGGCCGTCTACTTCGCGCTCATGGAGCCGGGCGACACGCTGCTGGGGATGAACCTATCCGAGGGCGGCCACCTCACCCACGGCTCCCCCGTCAACTTCAGCGGCCGCCTGTACAACGTGGTCGCCTACGGCGTGCGACCGGACGACCACCGCATCGACTACGGCGCCCTGCGCGACCAGGCGGTGCAGGTGAAGCCCAGGGTGATCGTGGCCGGCGCCAGCGCGTATCCGCGGCAGATCGACTTCGAGGTCTTCGGCGAGATCGCGCGCGAGGTGGGGGCCAAGCTGGTGGTCGACATGGCCCACATCGCCGGCCTGGTCGCCACCGGGCACCATCCCAACCCGGTCCCGCACGCGGACGTGGTCACCAGCACCACGCACAAGACGCTGCGCGGCCCCCGCGGCGGCCTGATCCTCTCCCGCGAGGAGTACGCGAAGGCCATCGACAAGCAGATCTTCCCCGGCATCCAGGGCGGCCCGCTGATGCACGTGATCGCCGCCAAGGCGGTGGCGTTCGGCGAGGCGCTGCGCCCCGAGTTCGGCGACTACAGCCGGCGGGTGATCGAGAACGCGCGCGCGCTGGGCGAGGCGCTGGCCGAGCGCGGCTTCACCCTGGTCTCCGGCGGCACCGACAACCACCTCCTCCTGGTCGACCTGCGGTCCAAGGGCGTCACGGGGAAGGTGGCCGAGAAGTCGCTGGACCGCGCGGGGATCACTGTCAACAAGAACACCGTCCCCGGCGAGACCGAGTCGCCGTTCGTCACCTCCGGCATCCGCATCGGCACCCCCGCGCTCACCACGCGCGGCCTGGGGACGGACGAGATGCGCACCATCGCCGAGCTGATCGACCGCGTCATCCAGAAGTCGGACGACCAGGGCGTGGCCGACACGGTGCGCGGCGAGGTCCGCGAGCTGTGCGACCGGTTCCCGCTCTACGGCGAGTGGGCGCGGACGTGAGGACGGCGGTGCCCGGGGCCCGGTGCCGAGTGCCCAGGAACGGCACGCCCGGCGTCGGGTCACTGGGCACTGAGCACTGGGAACCGGGCACCGGGGTTTGACGATGCCGCTTGAGCCGTGGGGACCGGGCGAGACGCCCGAGGAGGAGGCGGCGCGCCGCGAGGCGTACGAGCGCCTGGCCGGCGCCGCCAAACGCGTGGGGATGTCGATGGAGCGGCTGGGCGAGATGCTCCGCCAGCTCCTGGACAACGAGACGGAGACCCGCCGCTTCCTGGCCGAGGAGGTCTACGGCGTCCCCGACGAGGTGCTCGACGACCTCCTCCGCATCCGCCTGAATGATCTGGCGGAGGAGGAGGAAGGACGATGAGCGGCGCTCCTTCGATTCCGCCGATCGAGGAGAAGCGGCGACGCTGATCCGATGCCGATCCTTTGTCGCTTGTCCAGCGCGAGACGTCAAGGAAAGCCCGGCAGTGCCACGAGTGGCGCTGCCGGGTTTCCAGCTTGTCACGGGACCTTGCCGAAGCAGTGGATCATCCGGGCTCTGCTCCTCGACGCTGGCGATCTACCTCAATACGTCTCGATCTCCGCGGGATCCACTCCCAGGCGCTCGGCGATGGAGGCGAGTGTCCGCGGATGTGGCCTGGTGCTTTCCCCTCGCTCCAGCCTCGCGATCTGCTTCTCGGAGATCCCGGGGAAGTCGTCCCGCCGAACCGCCCTGAGCAGCCGGAGCCGGCGCAGGGCGGCGCCGAAGGACGGATCGTGCTTCAGCTCGCGCTCCTTCGCGCGGCGGCGGTATTCCGTGTCGTGCACGTAGAGGATGACGTCCGCGGTGGCTTCGTACTCGCCGAGCCGTACCGTCTGCCCGTAGTCGGTCACCTCGAAGTTCGCGAAGTCCGGCCTGGGAGTCGGATTACGCCGCTCGAACCAGCCGAAGGTCACGACCACCGGCTCCAGCGTGCCGCGGAACAGCACCACCAGCCGGTTCGCGTGATCGACGACACCGCCCACGAACAGCTCGTCGCGGTGCGGAGCGGCCAGCACCTCCCTGAGCTCCTCGGCGGGCAGGATGTGCATCCCGGTGCCCGGAGCCACCACGATCCGGAAGATCACCTGCAGGAGATCGCGCTCCACGCCCTTCGTCTCACCCAGGAGCAGCAGCCGGTGATTCGGCCGCAGCAGCGGGACCTGGTCGGCGAGCGGGCTGAGCTGCGATGCGTGATGGGCGATCCAGATCACCGGGCGCCGGCTCTGCGCGGGCTCGTGGAACGCCTCCCGCAGGTCCGCGTCGGAGCGGAGCGTGCGCGCGGGGAATCCCCCTTCGCTCCACTTCTCCATCTCCCGGTCGGTGACGAGGAGAAGGTTCACGCTCATGGCCGGTCCTCCTGCGAAAAGACGGGGTTCTCCGGATACATCTCGTTCCAGCGGTTCCGAAGAGTCCGGCGGCGCTTCCAGATCCATTCCACCAGGCCGGCGGGGACGTCCCCCGACGGAGGCGTCCGGTCCAGGAACTCGCCGGTTCGCAAGCTGATGCGCCACCGCTGCGCCTTGCGGATGATGGTGGCGTGCGGCTCCTCGTTCCGCTCGTCGCCGAAGATCTTCACCTTCCACTCCTGATCCGACCATTCCGCGGGTAGCGGGAGCGTGAACGGCATCCGGCAGCCTCTGGTTGAATATGTCCCCTTAAAGACCTTTCGTAAAGACGGGACATTTTTAGCCCGGCCGTGCTCTGTGTCAAGATTTGTCCTAAGTGTCAGGATTCACGGCGGTGGAAAGCGGGACAACAGAAAACCCGGCAGGGCCACGAATGACGCTGCCGGGCTACAAATGGGTGCCGGGACCGCGACGAAGCAGTTGGATCGTCCGGGCTCTGTGACGAACAATCCAGCGAAATGCCCGGTCCGAGTCTATGGCCTTCGTCGGCCACATCGGCGCCGTGATCCCGCTGACCCCTGTAACCTGTCCCCTGTAACCTTCTGTTCCGCGAACCGTCCCGCCCTTCCGGTGTACCCGGTGGCTTGCCTCTTCCCGACCCCAGCAGCAGCCCCGCGGCACCGAGCCATGAAGAAAGCCTACATCGAGACGTACGGATGCCAGATGAACATCAGCGACAGCGAGCTGATGGCCGGCATCCTGGCGGAGCAGGGGTACGCCCCGGCGGCGACCCCCGAGGACGCCGACGTCATCCTGGTGAACACCTGCGCCATCCGCGACCACGCGGAGCAGCGCGTCATCGGCCGCGTGGGGCAGCTGCAGAACATCCGGCGCGAGCGGCCCGACGTGGTCATCGGCGTCACCGGGTGCATGGCGCAGCGCATGGGCGAGCAGCTCTTCCGCAAGGACGGCGGCGTGGACCTGGTGATGGGCCCCGACGCCTACCGCCAGCTCCCCGAGAAGCTGGCCGAGCTGCGCCCCGCCGCCCCCGCCCCGAAGAGCCGCGCGCTCCCCATGCTGGGCGGCGGCCCGAAGGGGCTCACGGTGCTGGGCTTCGACCCGTTCGAGAACTACGAGGGGGTGGTCGCGAAGCGCACCTCCGCCGTCTCGGCGTGGGTGCCCATCCAGCGCGGATGCAACTACCGCTGCACCTACTGCATCGTCCCCTACGTCCGCGGCGACGAGAAGAACCGCGATCCGAAGGACATCCTGGCCGAGGTGCGCGCCCTGGCCGAGGACGGCGTCCCCGAGGTCACCCTGCTGGGGCAGACGGTCAACAGCTACGAGCACGGCGACTGGAACTTCACGCGGCTGCTGCGCGAGGTGGCGCGGGTGGACGGCATCCGCCGCGTGCGCTTCACCAGCCCGCACCCCAACGACTTCACCCGCGAGCTGGTGGAGGTCATGGCCGCGGAGCCCACCGTCTGCGACCAGCTGCACCTTCCCGTGCAGGCGGGGCACGACCGCACGCTCAAGCGGATGCTGCGCCGCTACACCGTGGCGGAGTACCTGGAGAAGATCGAGTGGGTGCGCGAGGCCATCCCGCACATCGCCCTCTCCACCGACGTGATCGTGGCCTTCCCCGGCGAGACGGAGGAGGAGTACGAGGGGACGCTGGAGCTGATGCGCGCCGTGCGCTACGACGACGCCTTCCTCTACCGCTACTCGGAGCGCGACGGGACGCCGGCCACGCGCCTCCCGCGCGACACCTTCGTCCCCGAGGCCGTCGGGCAGGCGCGCCTGGAGCGGCTGATCGCGCTGCACCGCGAGATCCAGGCGGAGATCTACCGCTCCGAGGTGGGGCGCGAGGTGGAGGTGCTGGTGGAGAAGGAAGGGCGCCGCGGCGGCCTGCAGGGGCGCACGCAGGGGAACAAGGTGGTCACCTTCGACGGGCCGGCGGAGATGATCGGCTCCTTCACCCACGTGCGGCTGACGGGCACCAGCGGCGCCACCTTCGCGGGGGAGCTGGTGGATGCGGCCGTGGCGGCCGGGATCGCGGCGTGAGCGCGGCGGCCGGGAGATGGCTCCCGCTCGTGGCGGTCACGCTGCTGGCGGGAGCCTTCGCGTTCCTCAACCGCGGCGAGGTGGTGGCGGTCCGCATCGGCGTCGCCACCTTCTACCGCGCGCCGCTCACGCTGGTCGTCTTCGTCGCGTTCCTCTTCGGGATGCTGTCGATGCTGGCGCTCTCGCTCCACCAGGACCTGCGCACCCGCCGCCTCCTCCGCCAGCACGGCCTCCTCGACACGCCCGCGTGGGCGACGACGCCCGTCCCCACGCACCAGCCGGCCCCCAGCCGCTACGACGCCCCGGACCCCTACCCGTCCGATCCGCGGAATCGTCTGAGCCACGACGGCTCCCCCCCGCACGACCAGCAGCCGATCTGAATCCGGCGGAGCCCCCGCTCGGCCGCGAACCGTCGTCCGCGATCCACCCGCCTCCGCCCGCCGCTCCCGAGCCGCGGGCGTCGTTCTTTTCGATCGATGTCGGTCGATGCACGACGCTGAACGTCGCTCTTGCGGACTCCGGGGCCGACGCCTATCATCTCGCCCGGACACTTCGTCCACTTGGCGGTCGATCATCGTTCCCGTCGCTGGCGTTCGCTGCGAATGAACCACCTCCGGCTTCCCCTGGCCATCGCGTTCCTCGCCTTCCTGGCCGGACTCCTTTCGGGGCTTCGCGCGGGATGGATCGATGCCGGGCCCGCGCTGCTGGCCCTCCCGCTCGCCGCCGCGCCGCTGGTCCACGCCCGGATCTCCGGATCGAGGCCGACGCCCGCGACGATGCAGGCCACGCTCCTCGCCGCGCTGGCGATCCTCGGCGTGGCGCACGGGGCGGAGGGGCGGGCGGCGGCGCGGCGGGACTGCCGCGCGACATTGGCGGATGGGGCGAAGCTGATCGTCACCGGCGCGCTCGGGGCCAACCACGTCGCGCCGCTCGACTCGACGGGGCGCATCCCCCTCCTCCCGCTCCAGCTCCAGTCCTCGGTCGGAGCGGCGGGGCGCCTCGCGCACTGCGACGTGGAGGTGCGCGTCCGGCTGCCGCGCGGGACGGAGGCGATGATGGCCGGGACGGAGATGCGCGTCCGCGGCGAGTGGCGGCTCCTTCCGGCGCCCGTCACGCCGTCCGCGTGGCCGCGCGGCCCGGCGTACGTGGGCTACGTCTCGGCGCGGGAGATCGAGTCCGCCAGCGGGCCGAGCTTCGCGGCGCACCCGCTCCTGGTGATGCGCGGACGCAGCGAGCGGCAGATCCACCGCCTCTTCCCCCGCCACGGCCCGCTGGCGGACGCGCTGATCCTGAACCGGCGCGAGACGCTGGACCGCGGGGTGGCGGATCGGTTCGCGCAGTCGGGGCTCGTGCACCTGCTGGCCATCTCCGGAACGCACGTCGCGCTCTTCGGCGCCGTGTTCGTGCTGCTGGGGAGCGTGCTGCGCCTCTCCCGCGCCCGCACCGCGTGGATGACCATCGCCCTCACGGCGCTCTACCTGGCGATGATCGGCGCGCCCCCCTCCGCCCTGCGCGCGGGGCTGATGATGGGGCTGACGCTCCTGGCGCTCGTCCTCCAGCGCCCCTCGTCCGCGCTGGCCATCGTCGCCGCGTCCGCCTTCCTGCTCCTGGCGATGGACCCGATGTCGGCGCTGGACATCGGCTTCCAGCTGTCGTTCGCCGGCGTGCTCGGGCTGCTGATCCTCCGATCCGCGATGTGGAAGCACGTGCCGCGGCCGGTCAAGAAGGGGAAGCTGAGCCGCCCGCTCGCCGAGTCGCTGGTCGCCAGCGTGGCGGCGTTCATCTCCACGGCGCCGATCGTGGCGCACCACTTCGGCCAGGTGGCGCCGATCTCGATCGTGGCGAATCTCCCCGCCATCCCGCTCTCCGGGCTGGCGCTGGTGGGAATCGGCGCGGCGGCGGCGACGGAGCCGGTCGCGCCGCCGCTGGCCAGGCTGTTCGCGGACGGCGCGGGCGTCGCGCTGGACCTGCTGAGTGCGACCGTGGACCTAGCGGTCGCCGTTCCCGGCGGGCACGCGTCCGTCGCGCGGCCGCAGTGGTGGCTGTGGGGGGCCGCCGCGCTGGCGTTCCTGGCGGCGATGGAGGCGGGGCGCCGCGTGCGCCCGCGCGTCCGCGTGGCGGTGGCCGTGGCGACGGCGTGGTGCGCCTTCCTGGTCCTCCCGCTCGCCGCGAACGTGGGGGACGGCGAGCTGGAGATCGCGTTCCTGGACGTGGGACAGGGGGACGCGGTGGCGCTGCGCACGCCGGCGGGGCGGTGGGTGCTGGTGGACGCGGGGCCGGCGGACGAGCGTTTCGACGCCGGGGAGCGGCGCGTCCTCCCGTACCTGCGGGCGCGCGGCGCCCGTCGGGTGGAGGCGCTGGTGCTCACCCATCCGCACCTGGACCACCTGGGCGGCGCGCCCGCGGTGATCCGCGGGATCCCCGTGGACCGCGTGGTGGAGCCGGGGCTTCCGTTCGGCACGCCCAGCTACCAGGAGACGCTGGATGCGGCAGCGGAGCGGGGAGCAACTTGGGCTGCGGCGCGGGGGGACCGGATGTTGCGAGTGGACGGCGTGGACCTCGTGTTCCTGTGGCCCGAAGCGGACGTGCTTGACGCCTCCGCCGATCCGAACGACATTAGCGCCGTGGTACAGCTTCGCTACGGCGGCTTCTCCGCGCTGCTCACCGGCGACGCGCCGGCCTCCGTGGAGGAGCGCCTGGTGGCCCGGCACGGGGGCGCGCTGCGCTCCGCGGTGCTGAAGGCCGGCCACCACGGGAGCCGCACCTCGTCGTCCGAGGCGCTGCTGGAGGCCGTCCGTCCGGAGCTGGCCGTGGTCTCCAGCGGCGCGCGCAACGAGTACGGCCACCCCTCCCCGGAGGTGGTGGAGCGCCTGGAGCGGCGCGGCGCCGAGGTGGCCCGCACCGACCGCGAGGGCACCGTCGTCGTCCGGGCGGGCGCGGACGGGCGGTGGCGAAGAGTGGATCCCTAGTCCCGTGTCCGATTGTTCGTCATCTTAACGAAGTCCCCGGTCAGCGCCCGAGCGCCGCGTGAGTGGTTCCGCGGCGCACCATGAAAGCCGAGGCGCGCGCGACGCGCCAGCGACCATCCCGAGAATCCGAGGCTGCCGTGAGCAAGGGCGTCATCACCATCGAGCGCCACATCATCGAGGCGGAGCGCGAGTTCCCCGAAGCCACGGGCGCGTTCTCCAGCATCCTGTACGACATCGCCTTCTCGGCCAAGATGATCGCCAAGGAGGTGCGCCGCGCCGGCCTCAACGACATCCTGGGCTACACCGGCGAGGTGAACGTCCAGGGCGAGGAGGTGAAGAAGCTGGACGAGTACGCCAACGACGTGATCTTCAAGGCGCTCGACCACACGGGGCACCTGTGCGGGATGGCGTCGGAGGAGGTGGAGGACTTCATCCCCATCCCCGACAAGTTCCCCACCGGCAACTACTGCGTCCTCTTCGACCCGCTGGACGGCTCGTCCAACATCGACGCGAACGTTTCGGTGGGCACCATCTTCTCGGTGCAGCGCAAGGTGTCGGACCACGCGCGCGGGTGCATCCAGGACTGCCTGCAGCCGGGGAGCAAGCAGGTGGCGGCCGGCTACGTGGTCTACGGCTCCTCGACGATGCTGGTGTACACCACGGGGAACGGGGTGCACGGCTTCACGCTGGAGCCCTCCATCGGCGAGTTCCTCCTCTCGCACCCGGACATCCGCATCCCCACGCCGGGGCAGCGGATCTACAGCGCCAACGAGGGGAACTACGCGCACTGGAGCCCGCAGCAGCGCCGGCTGGTCGACCACCTGAAGGGGATGGACGGAACCAACCCCAAGCCCTTCAGCGCGCGCTACATCGGCTCGCTGGTGGCGGACTTCCACCGCAACCTGCTGTACGGCGGGATGTTCATGTACCCGGCCGACGCCAGGAACCCCAACGGCAAGCTGCGCCTGCTGTACGAGGCGGCACCGCTGGCCATGATCGCCGAGCACGCGGGGGGCTGCGCGTCCACGGGGGAGATGCGCATCAACGACATCGTCCCCACCGACCTGCACCAGCGCACGCCGCTCTACATCGGCAGCACCGAGCACGTGGAGACCGCCGAGCGCTTCCTCGCCCAGTCCCCCGCCGAAGAGCCGGTCCTCGCCGGCGTCTGATCGGCTGGTCGACAGATCGGGGTACGACAAAGCCCCGGCCCTCCTCGCGAGGGCCGGGGCTTCGTGCTATCCAGATCGATCGTCGGACCTTCGCGCGCTTCGATCCGAATCAGCGGGGGATCGATCCGCCGGCGATCAGGCGGTGGGTCGTGATGCGGCGTCGGCCTCCTTCGCCTTCATCTCGCGCCTGGCGATCTCGATCCACTCCTTTTCCTCGCGGCGGTAGTGGGATGAAGAGAGGCGGGCGTGGCGGACGATCTGGTCGAAGATGGCGTGGGCCTCGTCGTCGCGGCCCATCTTCTTCAGCAGGAGGGCGTAGCGGGTGCGGCCCTCCTCCCCCGCCCCGCGTCCGGCGAGCGCCTGGTACGCGGAGAGCGCCGCCTGCTCGTCCCCCGACTCCTCGTAGATGCGCGCGCCCAGGAGCTGCTGCTCGGGGGTGATGACTCCCTGCTTCCGCAGCCCCTCGAAGGCGACCCGCGCCTCGGCGAACCGCCGCGCCTCGAAGTAGGCGATCGCGGTCTCGTAGAGGAGGCGTGGATCGTCCGCGTGGATCCCCTGCGCGCAGCTCTCGTAGGTGAGGATGGCCTCGTCGGTGCGGCCGGCGCGGAGGTAGGCGCGCGCCAGCTCCATCCGGTTGTTCACCGTGGGCGTGAGCGCGGCGGCGTCCTCCAGCCGCTTGATCTCCGCGCCCGGGTTCAGCTTGCGCGCCACCTCCCTGGCCACGGAAGGCCCGCGGCCGCTCCGGATGGCGGGGAGGAGCTCGGCGAAGAAGTAGACCAGGCTTCCCACGAACGGGAAGAAGAGGATCACGAACAGCCACCAGATGGGCCGCCCGGTGCGCAGCACGTGGATCGCGCAGATCACCTGGAGCACGGGCACCAGCATCCAGACGAAGCCCGGGATCAGGTAGAGGAACGGAATGCCATCCATCGGGTTCGCTGCGGGAGGGAGACGGCGGAGCGGGGAGCGTCCGGGAAAAAATCGGCGGATGGCCGCGGAAAGGCAAGCGCGGCGTGTTCGCCGCGCATCCGCGCCGTGGTGGCGGATCGCATCCACCGGCGAGCCGGGGATCTCGCCCTCTGGCGAGACTGCCCGGGCCGCCTCGGCGTGGGCCACGCGATCGCGCGCGCCGCGCACGTTGTCGCAGCGGCGTCGGCTGTGTCGTCGCTGCCGCGCCCAGGACCTCTCGATGTCCCGGCTAGATCCTACGGCCCTGCCGGCATCTTCGCGGGGCTAGGACAGTGCGACCGGGCCTCAGGATGACTGCTTAACTGCTTACGGCAAGAACAATCATCCTTCTTTCTCCACCAGCCCGAGGCCGATCGCCAGATCCTCCCAGCCGGGATTCATGCTCTCGATCAGCTGGAGCTTGCGCGCGCGCGTCCAGACTTTGAGTTCCTTCTCGCGCGCGATCGCGGCGTAGGGGTTCGCGGCGACCTCGTAGTAGACCAGACGACGCACCTCGTACTGCGCCGTGAAGGCGCTGGACGCGTGTCGGGTCCTGTGCTCGTACAGGCGCCGGGCGAGGTCCTTGGTCATCCCGACGTACAGCGTGCGGGATTGGCTGGCGAGGATATAGACGTAGTACTGGCTCATCCGGGAACGGGGATCGGCGGGATGGGCGGGGAGGACGATGATGCGTGAGAGCGGAGCGGAGAGCAAGGAGATCGGCGGCTTCCTTGACGCGCCGTCGTCCCGCGTCCTATGCTGCGCGGTCTCGCGCCTTCCGCGAGGGCGAACGCCCGATCCCAGCCATCCCAGCCCATGTCGACCAGAGAAGAGGGCGCGCCGTGCGCGCCGGCCTGCACGCGCACCATCAAGTTCATGACGGACCACGAGATGAGCCCCAGCGTGGGGACCAGCGTCCCGGGGTACGACGAGGTGGACGGGTACCGCTACATCAACCTCTTCGTGCGCTTCACGCAGGAGACGGCGGAGGAGGCGCCCGTGGACCTGGGCGTGGTGTTCGCCTTCGACGCGCAGGGGACCATGGGGGCGCGGCGCTACGTGAACCTGGAGGAGAACCTGGCGCCGTCGCAGACCACGTCGTTCATCGAGGTGTCGGGGCGCAACACCTGGCACGGGAGCCCGCACAACGTAAGCTCCTACATCGCCCGGCTCCCGGTGATGGGGCCGTTCGTGGAGGTGTTCGTCTACAACCGCGCCCCCGTCCGGCGGAAGGTGACCGTCTGGGGCTACCTGGTTTCGTAGATCGAACCGGATCCTCCGAACACGAAGATGCCCCACCGGCCGCGATGGCCGGCGGGGCATCTTCATCTTCCCGCACGGACTACATGGAGTGCTGCGGGATGGCGGCGCAGGCCACGGGGGCGCCCGGGCTGCCGCCGGCCTCGTGGACGGCCACGATGTGCTGGCCGTTCATGACCGTGGCCGCGGGAAGCTGCAGCGTGGTGGTGCTGCTCCCGGCGCCGCTCGCGTCCGCCGTTACCGACTCCAACGGGGCCACCACGTCGCCCGGGGCGTCGCAGGTGCCGGTGTGCACGTGCGCGGCGTGCGTCCCGGCGGCGCCGGTGCCCATCACCGCGAGTACCACCTGCGTGGCGCCGCCCGCCTCGGAGACCGCCACGGTGCCCGAAACCGGCGCGCCGCCGATTGCCTGAAGGGGGATCGTCTGCGCACCCGCCATCGCGCCGCCCGCCGCCATGGCGCCGGTGTCGGCCGGCATCGGCATGGGGGCCGTCGTCATGGAGGTGGTGTCGCCCGACATCGCCGTGCCCTCGCCCTCGACCGTCTCCACCTCGTCGGCACCGCCGCACGCCGCGAGCGCCAGGGACAGCGCCACCGCAAGGAACGTCCGCTCGATCTTCATCGTCATCTCCATTGGTCCTGAAAAAGCGCGGACGCCCGGCAACCACCGAACGTCCGACTCGCGGTCACGCAGCACCGCTTGGACAACCGGCAGGGCATGTTACGTACCAGCTTTGTCCAAAGTTGGGCGATCCCGCGCCGCTGCCCCGGGTCCCGGGAGGAACGACGACGCGCCCGGCGAGGCCGCCGGGCGCGTCGAATCCGATCCGCGATCTATGCGATGGACCCGGGTCTCGGCCCCTCAGCTGCGGCCGTAGACGGGGACGGCGGCCCCGTTGACGGCGCTGGACGCGGGAGAGGCGAGGAAGAGGATGGTGCTCGCGATCTCCTCCGGCGCCGTCCAGGAGGCGTGGTCGGCGTTCGGCATCCCGGCGCGGTTGGCGGGGGTGTCGATGGTGCCGGGGAGGACGGCGTTGGCGCGCACGCCCTCGGCGCGGTACTCCTCGGCGATGGTTTCCGCCAGCACCAGGAGCCCCGCCTTGGACACCGCGTAGGCGCCCATCCCCGAGCGCCCCGTCCGCGCCGCGCGCGAGGAGACGAAGACGAGGGATCCGCCGCCGCCCTCGACCATCCGGGGGATCGACGCGCGGGAGAGGAGGTAGGCGGACTTCAGGTTGACGTCCATCATCCGCTCCCACAGCTCCACCTCCGTCTCCGCCACCCTGGCGCCCCCGGCCCACCCGCCCATCAGGTGCGCGACCGCGTCCAGGCGTCCGCCCCACTCCATGGTCTGGCGGACGGCCGCCTCGGCGCCGCGCCAGGTGGTGAGGTCCAGGAGATAGCCCTGCACGCGCCCCGGGAACTCGGCCTGGAGGGGATCGAGCGCCCCCTTGACGTCCGTGTGGTGGAGCGCGACCGCCGCGCGCCACCCCGCCTCCAGGAACGCGCGCGTCACGGCGCGCCCCAGGTTTCCCGCCCCGCCGGAGATGAAGGCGACCGGTCCGGCCGCCGCGCTCGTCGTCATGGTGTCCTCGCCGTCATGGAAGCCGTCCGCTGGCCCGGGTCAGCTCGCGCAGCCGCGCCGCCAGCTCCGGCGTGAGCGCTCCCTCGTCCAACCGCCACTGCCAGTTCCCCTCCGTGGTCCCCGGCGTGTTCATCCGCGCGTCGCTCCCCAGCCCGAGAACGTCCTGGAGGGGGAGGATGGCGACATCCGCCCCGGAGCGGAGCACCACCTCCGCCATCCCCCAGTGGATCTCCGGCTCCGCCGCGTCCGTCACCTTCCGCAGCCGCCCGCGCTCCTCCGCCTTCGCCGCGTGGTACCAGCCGGCGGCGGTGTCGTTGTCGTGCGTTCCCGTGTAGGCCACCGTCTCGGCCGGGTAGTTGGCGGGGAGATGGGGATTCTTCGCGTCGTCCTCGCCGAAGGCGAACTGGAGGACGCGCATCCCCGGGAGCCCCAGCTCCTCGCGCAGCGTATCCACCTCCGGGGTGATGATCCCCAGGTCCTCGGCGATCAGCGGAAGGGGCCCCAGCGCCCGCTCCAGCGCGTGGAAGAAGCCGTGCGCCGGGCCGGGCACCCACCGCCCGTTGACCGCCGTCTCCTCGTCCGCCGGGATCTCCCAGTACGACTCGAAGCCGCGGAAGTGGTCGATGCGCACCACGTCCACCATCTCCAGCGTGCGGCGGAAGCGAGCCACCCACCAGGCGTAGCCGTCGCGCGCCATCACCTCCCAGCGGTAGAGCGGGTTCCCCCACCGCTGCCCCGTGGCGCTGAAGTAGTCCGGCGGCACCCCGGAGACCACGGTAGGCCGCCCGCGCTCGTCCAGCTCGAAGAGCTCCGGGTGGGCCCACACGTCCGCGCTGTCGTAGGCCACGAAGATGGGGACGTCGCCGACGACCTGGATGCCGCGCGAGCGGGCGTGCTCGCGGAGCGCGCTCCACTGCCGGTCGAAGAGGAACTGCCCGAAGGCGTGGCGGTCCACGTCGTCGCGCAGGCGGTCGCGGACGCGGGTGAGCGCCTCGGGATCGCGGCGGCGGAGGTCGGCCGGCCACTCGGCCCACGAGGCGGCGCCGTGCTCGTCGCGGAGGGCGCGGAAGAGGGTCCAGTCCTCCAGCCACGACGCGTTCGCCTCGCGGTACCCGGTGAAGGCGTTGGCCAGCGCCGGCGTCCACCCGGCGCGGAAGGCGCCGTGCGCGCGCTTCAGCAGCCGGTCCTTCCAGCGGCCCACGGAGCCGAAGTCCACGCAGGCGCCGGGGACGTCCCCCGGGCACTCGATCTCGTCCGCCTCCAGCAGCCCGTCCTCGTGCAACAGCCGCGGCGACAGGAGCGCCGTGTTCCCCGCGAAGGCGGAAAGCGCGTTGTAGGGCGATCCGCCCTCGCCCGTGGCCACCAGCGGGAGCACCTGCCAGAGCGACTGCCCGGCGTCGGCCAGCCAGTCCACGAAGGCGTGCGCCTCCGGCCCCAGGTCGCCCACGCCGTCGCCGGGGAGGGAGGTGGGATGGAGGAGGATCCCGCTCCGCCGCCGCCCCAGCACGCCCGCCTCACTCATGGATCACCGGGGGCGGCGTCACCTCCGCCGGAGGCGCGGCGGCCGACGACAGCTCGGGGAGGACGTACGCCACCTCCGCGCGGCCCAGGGCGATCGTCGCGCGCACCGGCTCGCCCGTCGTCGGCGCGCGGTCCGTGCAGACGCGGAAGAGGCGGTAGCCGCCGCCCAGCGCCTCGGGAGCCAGGTCGGCCAGGCGGATCTCCCGCGGCTCGCCCCACACCTTGTTGATCAGGATCCACCCCTTCGCCGCCGCCGGCGCGTCCGACGCGCGGCGTTCGATGACGAGCGTGTCGCCGCCGACGCCGCCGAGGGGGCGGAGGACGCCCTCGCCGTGGAGGACGGGGTGCGCGCGCTTGAGCGCGTTGACGCGGGAGACGAAGAAGCGCAGGTCCATCTGCCGCCGCTCCCACGTCGTCGGCATGGTCTTCACCACGTCCACCCGCGTGCGGAAGCCGTACTCGTAGCCGATGGGCATCATCACCCCGGCGGAGAAGGCGGCCGCGAAGGCGTAGCGCTGGCGCTGCACCGCCTCGTCCCCGCCCGTCTCCGCCGCCAGCCGCTCCGTGTCGTGCGACTCGGGGAAGGCCACGGAGGGGGCGATGGTCCGGAAGGCCTCGTGCTGCCTGAGCGCCCACGGCTCGCTGAAGTTCCACCACTTCGACGAGTTGAAGAAGAAGTCGAACCCCGCCCCCGCCAGCGCCGCCACGTCCTCCACCGGCGCCCCCAGCGTCTCCGCGAAGAAGACCACGTCGGGATCGACCGCCCTGGCCTCGGCGATCAGGAAGCGCCAGAGGGCGGCGGGGACCTTGTAGGCGGCGTCGCAGCGGAAGCCGCGGAAGCCCAGCTCCAGCGCCTCGCGGACCAGCGACGCCCAGAAGCGCCACTGCTCCTCGCGCCCGCGCGACGGCTCGTTGTCGATGTCCGCCAGGTCGCCCCAGACGGTGATCTTGGACGGGTCGTCGGCCTCGCGGACGAAGGGGCTCACCACCTGGCCGTCGTCGCCCCAGTGGTACCACTCGGGGTGCTCGGCCACCAGCGGCGAGTCCTTGGAGGTGTGGTTGACGACCAGGTCCATCATGGGCCGCAGTCCCAGCGCGTTGATCTCGGAGAGCGCCTGGCGGAGCGGCTCCAGCGACGACGGGTCGGCGCCGGGGGGGAGGAAGAGGGGGTTGATGCGGCGGAAGTCCTTGATGGCGTACAGGCTTCCCGAGAACCCCGGATACTGCCAGGGGTTCAGGTACAGCCAGTCGAAGCCCATCTCCTGGGCGCGCGCGGCGTGCTCCGCCCAGCGCGTGGTGGCGCCCACCAGGCGCGGGAACAGGTTGTAGATGACCGGCGTC
>Ga0247770_1000327_pt1 | contig 46954 bp, 42 predicted proteins | sample UWRJL136409B6_FD_179943 | JGI IMG/M metagenome (GOLD analysis project Ga0247770, IMG submission 179943) | Plant litter microbial communities from Arlington Agricultural Research Station in Wisconsin, United States - UWRJ-L136-409B-6 | ecosystem: Environmental > Terrestrial > Plant litter >... | reverse complement strand
TCGTATTGGTAGTTTTCGCTTGCCACCACGTAGCAACTTGAGTTTTCAGTGCTACATCATGAGTTATTTGCTTGCGCCATGTTTTAGGTTTTTTGTCAACCTCTTTTACTGGACTGGCGCTCTAGTAGTTCTCGATTGGAATTTGCCGGATACTACAGGCTATCACCTCTGCCAGGAAATGCAGCTCCGTACTAATGTTTTTGCGATCGTGCGATCGCCGCGGCACCGACGAAGGCGCTCAACTTAAAGTCCTTTCCGTAGGTGCTGATGACTATATCTGCAAACCATTTGGTCTGGCCGAGTTGCCAATTCGTATAGAAGTTGTGTTGAGACGCATGAGGGCTGTCACTTCATCACGTATTGTATTGGATCGATTCGCGCTCGATTCAGCGCGTCGGGAAGCAACACTCAACGATCGCATTATCAAGTTAATAGCCTGGGAATTTAATGTCTTGTATTTTTTAGCAAGTCATTCCGGTCAATCTTAGAGTCGCCAACAGCTAATCGAAAAAATCTGGGGGTGGAACTGCGACGACACAGGAGAAGAGCAAGTTGTTAGCGTATCTATCGCTCAGATTCGCAAAAAAATGATTCAAGTTGATGCTACTGGGTCTGGGTTTATTAAAACTATTGGGGGTTATGGTTACAGGTTCGATCCGCCCGATCGCACGGCAATGGCAATTTACTAAGCTCATAGGCATTAAGGATTTTATGTGGTGAAAAACCTATTTTCCCACGTGCCGTGGGGCAGCCAGATGCCTCCTAGGGAACGGACGCGATCGGGTAACATGAAGTATGCCCAAGCTGTGCCTAAAGGTTTGAGGTGTGGATCAAAGATTTCGATGGACTGTCGGTGATATTCGTTTTGTGTCGGTTCCCGCAGGGGATGATAGTCTTCAAGTCGGTCTAAATCGTCCAAAATAGCCGAGTTTGCGAAACAGAGGAGAAAACCGCAGACTGTGCCGTCTCCGGCCATCATCGCAGGATAGCCGATCGGCAGGGCAAAAAGTTGACCGCGGGCGATCGCGGGGCAAGCATCCACAACTTTTCCTTCGCAGTAGCGGAGGTAGTTGCACTCCCCCGGTTTGAGAGTGCCGTAGACAAAGACTTTCATCGGGTAGGGCCTAACCGCTAGCTTTTGCTAACATAGATGGCTAAGCTAATAGTTTAAGTCTCGCGGGCGATCGCGACTGCAATCTTGATAAATTTCGTTGTTTACCCTTTCTTATGATTCATGACTTTAGTAGTTAGTATTATGGCCCTTGCACTTCACCCTTTGCACCTGAGTTCTTTCTTGCCATCCCTGCCCCTGGACAGCTTATTTTCGACTCAAGGGATTATGGTGATGCTGCTGGCTGCCTATGCAGGGGCGATGTGGATGTTTCTCACCAGTGCTCCGAAGGTACACACGGTGATGGTATCCGATCTCGGGCAAGCGAGGAAGTTCTATGAAGGTATGCTAAACCTGCCCGTAGCAGAAGTGCCGCTGCACTACTACTACAATTACGAGCAAAGTTTGGGGACAACTGGTATCGATCCGCTGTATTTGTCGCCGAATGTCGGGAGGGCAACGAGCTCTCAAACGATGGGGGATCCCGAGGGTTTGTGGTATCAGTTGATGAAAAATACCCAACTGCACATCATTAGCGGGGCCGGTGCAGGGGAAAAAAATCGCCAGCGTCACGTTTGTTTCGATCGCGATTGTTTGGATCAGCTATTGATGAGGGTACAAACTCGTGGAATTAAGTATAAAATTCGCCGGGAAAAGCCGCTGAATTTTTTGGTCAAGGATTATGACGGCCGAGTCATTGAAATGGCTGAGGTTAGTAATTAAGCTGACAGGCAAAAAATTTTAGATATAGAAACCGGGTTTCTCCGAGAAACCCGGTTTCTAAAGTTACGAGTTTGCTAGTCATTTTTGCTATGACTTCTTTGTCTCCGTTGTAACTTAACTAAATCTTTAATTTCTACCAAACATTGTCTAAAACCGAGAACTTTATTCAAGAGGTAAAGCAGATGGGAGAACCCCAATTAACCGATCAGTTTAATCAAGATGGATATGTTAAGCTCCGGGGTCTTTTTTCAGAAGCCGAGATGAGAACACTGCTCGAGGATATTATAGAAGCCGATCCCAAGGACATTGACAATAATCTGACTAAAGGAAGCTTAACTTTTCACAGTCAGCTATTCCAATACAGTGAAAAGCTCCAAAACTTCATCTCTCAACCCCGAATTGTGGAACTGCTTGCACAATTTATTGGTCCAAATTTCTGGGTGCGGTGGGATCAGGCAGTAGCCAAAGGACCTGGAGCAGAAACCTTTCCTTGGCATCAGGACAATAGCTACAGCAAAGTTAAGGATACTCACTACCAATTGTGGATTGCACTGACCAGAACGACCCCCGAAAATGGTGGGCTTTGGTTACAACCGGGGAGTCACAAAAAACGGCTGCGGCACAAATTTGAAGGTAACTATGCTGTGTATGATGGAACTCCTGAGAGTCCAGTCTTCATTGAAGCACAAGCGGGGGATATTGTTTTGTTTTCCTCGCTGACCCTTCACAGTACCACACCTAATGTTTCCCAGGAAACCCGCTGGGCTTACGTGATTGAGTACATGTCCCTCAATCACGTCGATCCTTCTCTCAAACCACCCTATTTTGTGGTTGCCCGTAACGGTAAATCCCAGCCAGAGTTTGTTGATTTTCATACAGGTTTCCTGAACCCCTGGAATCATTTGAAATACGTTGGTTATCGCTGGCATCTCAAGCAACTGTTGCCAAGCAGGCTGAAACTACTTCCAAAGAGAGCAGAGTGGGTAGAAAAGAAGTAATACCAATTCTCACTGTACGCTCACTAGGTGAAGCGTGAATTTACTGCGTAAGCCATTCGTACTTCACCTAGACCCCTAGAAGGATTAGGTTGATCTAACCGGATTTGATATCACTTAGTTATTACTTCAACGCCTGATCGCTCTAATTCTAGATCTGTCAAAGAGACTGCTTTCCGGCTGAAAATTTGGAAGTAAAGAGAAACAAAAAATTCTTTGACTGGAAAAACGATAAAAGTCAAAGGATTAATTGTCACGATGATATTGCGGACATCAGCTTTAGCTTGTTTGACAACTTGCTGCGCTACCCAATCTGGAGACATAATGCCGATCGGGTTTAAATTGCTTTTAAACGGCCCTAAAATCAGTTTGCGAACGATGCAGGGTGCGTCCAGCCGGCGCAGGGTGACTAAATCTCCCAGGGCGCGTTTGCTGAGTTCGTACAGGGGACTGACCGCGGGAATTACTTCTGCTTCTGAAGTGTTGATCCAGACTTCTTTGCAAGCGATGTTTTCGTTACTGCGGACTGTTAAGAAAAAGAGTTCCATCAGCCGCCACGCGGAAAAAGTGTTAATTTCGTATGAGTTGGCGATCGCCTCTCCTGTTCTTTCTCGCTGTACGTTAATCCCGTGATTGATCACGAGAATATCGATTTTTTCTAGCAATAGGGCTAAGTCGGCCTCTTGGCCAGCTTGCCAAGTTACGGTTTTTACAGGTAAATTTTCGCCGTCTATATTCAAAGTAATTCCCTCATTTCCCGAGGAGAGGGCGATCACTTTTGCACCAGCTTTGTGCAGGTGTTTGAGAAGCAAACGTCCTAAAGTTCCCGATGCACCGGTGACGGCTACAGTTTTGCCTTTGAGAGAAAGTGCTGTACCCATAAGTTTGTCTATTAAGGTGAAAGTACCGCAATAGTAAGCATTTTGATTGTCGAAGTGGTGCCGCCAGTGATAAGGTTTATTAACTAACCACTTGCCAGGGGGAGTAAGGAAGTCTCCCGGTTGGTGGGTGATGTCGGTTAATTCGTCTGCACCTTTGATGCCGATCGCGCGGGCGATCGCGCTCAACAAAAAGCCTAAAGTATAAATACAACCCGCTGCTGCGCCCCAGTGATATTCCGGCAGCCCAAAATAAGCTACAACCCACAGCAACAAGCCCAAAACCATCATCGCCGCAGCTTCGGGCACGTCGTGACGCCAGTGTGCTTGCTTGTAAATTGTCTCGCTGACGGCTGTCAAATTCGGGCGGAAAACGCGGTGATGCCAAGTGTGCAGCTTTTGCAGGGGTGCCCAATAATGGGACACGACGTGATAAAAGTCTCGTATTATTTCTGCCCAGCAGACAGAAGCTATTGCCACAGCGCCGACTATCCAGTAATTTACCATGCTCGCACCAGTTTGAAATTTGAGATATTAGATATTGTCTGCTTTGAAAGATAACTCAAAATGGCTTTTATTGCTAGTCTGGCAGTTGACTCAGGCGTTTTAAAATCTGTAAAACGCGGTACAATTCATTGCCGGGATTGCGGATTACAAATTCTGGAGATAAGGCATACTGCGCTATTTCGCCTCTGACTAACTTGACAAAAGAGAAGTTAGCACCTGTGGAAATCATTCCAAAAGTAGGAGTTTTGGGATCGGGATCTGCCAGCATATATGTCAGGAGTTGTGCGAGTGCTTCGTCTGTTGAAAACGAAAGTTGTTTGGATTCAATTACTGTCACCCACAAGTTTGCTTTCATAATTAGGATATCTATTCTGCCTTCGATGATTCTGCCTTCGTCTTCCTCTTGAATTGCGATCGACTTTTCTGCTTTGACTTGAAAAGGAGACTCATACAGACCAGCAATAAACAAAATGGGGCTGATGATTGTTAGCTTGACTGCATTTTCCAATACAGGCGGGGTGTCTACCAAGTTGAAGTATATGTCTTGGACGCGATCGAGCAATTGTTTTTCTGAGTCTGTTACTTCGGGTAAGTTTTCTTGCCATTCTCGGAAAAATTCGCTGTTGCGAACTCGCTGCAAGCCGAAGTTATCGATTAGATAGCGGAGGTTTATATCTCTTGCTTGTAGTTTTTGCATTATGATTAATAAAGGGTTTTATGGTTATTAATAAGTTTAGCATAATTTGGATTTTTAACCGCAGATGAACGCAAATGAACGCAGATGAAATTCTGAGTAAGTTAATTTGGCCCAGATGTCTGTTCATTGGGATTTTTGATTGGCAATTCGCTGTTTTTGTCCAGCTTGCATTTGCAGTAATTGCGGCACGGTGACAAAACGATATCCCTGCTGTTTGAGTTTGGGAATAATTGCAGATAGCGCCTCGACTGAATGCTTGCGATTTCCGCCGCCGTCGTGCAACAATACGATCGCCCCCGTTGAAGCTTGGGATAGCACCCTACGGGCGATCGCAGCGGCCGGAGGTTGCAGAAAGTCTTTGGGGTCGATCGACCACATCACCACTACATAATTTTTCTTTTTAGCGTAATTTGCCAAACCGTTATTTAAGCGGCCGCCGGGAGGGCGAAACAAGAAACTTTTTGCCCCAGTCGATCGATAAATATGAACCCTAGTATTATCTATTTCATCGGATACTGTTTTTTCGGTAACATTGTGAGAATAGTGATGCCAAGTATGATTGCCGATCGCATTTCCCCTTTGCACAACTCTTTTCGCAATTTCTGGATACTGCCGCAAATTTGCACCCAAGCAGAAAAATGTGCCCACAACTTGATGTTTGTGCAAAACTTCTAATATTTTCAAAGTTTCAGGCGTTGGGCCATCGTCAAATGTCAGGGCGATAACTTTTGAGTTGTTAATACTGGCTTTATAAACAATTTGGCTGCGAAATTGCGCGGGCGGTGCGAAGACTAAAGGTTGTTCGAGAGGTTTGGGAGAGGGAGTTGCGGGGGGAGAAGGGGGTGTTTTTAGTTTTGGGGGTTTCAGGAGGTTGGGCGACGGATTTTCAACTGGTGCGATCGGTTTTAGCGGATTTGAATTGGCGGTTTTTCTGTTTTCCCACAACAGGGAAGTTGTGAGGCTCAATCCGATAAGTAGAACGGTTTTAATTACCCATCTTTTATTAATTTTGGGATTCATCAGGTAGAGGATTTATTTTGAACAATCTCATTATGCCTGGTTCTGCTAGCTTAAAAATTTGGTAAATTAATTTTTTTGGCAAAAGGTCGATCGCACTAAAGCAAGACTGAGGCAAAAACCGGGTTTTTTTAGGCAAATCAATAGTGTTTCGCCGCCGATTCCCATAGAAAAACCCGGTTTATTGATCAAAAATCTACGCTTTTAGTATCCGCACCCATAAAACAAAATGATGACACCCTGTGCGTCCAGGAATGTATCTACAATCGGCAAGTTTGCCGTGCCCTTTCATCCTCGGTTTCTTGCCACCCAAAAGCAAAATGACTCACCGCATTAATTTGCGGCGTCGCCGAGCGAATTGCCCGCATTTGAATCTCCAATGACGGCCGATTTTTCAGAGGTTTTCCCCAATCTCCAGCAATGGCAGGAATGATTTTTGCTCCCGCAGGCGCTAAACTCACTGTCCGCTGCACCTGTGGCACAATGCAGCTTACATCCCCGCAATTTCCGTAAGACATGGCGTGGAATTCCACAGCAGCCGGAAACTTGTCCCAAGGCTGCAATCTCGAATCAAATCCCCCTTGATTTATCGCTTGATTTGCAGTGGGAAAAAACACCGCTCCTACAGGAATTCCCATCCTTTGAGCTGGCTGAATTGCTATTCCCAAAAAATCTAAAATGCCTTGGACTGCGTGAGCAACGCTCAGTGTCCAGAGGTCTTTTTGCAGAATGCCGGTATCGGGAAGTGGCGGTGTCGGTTTTGGTGTTGGACGTGCAGCGTTGGGATTGTTTGTGGCGGGAGTTGTTGAGGCTGATCTTGATACGACATTCTCCCTTCTAGAAGCTGGATTTGCTATCGGTATCGGTTGCGGAATTCGCCCCTGCCAAAGAGGTTCTCGCTCATTTGGATACTGTTTGACTACTGCTTGAACGTCATTAGGATTGATAAATCCCTTAGTCAAATATCGCTGAATTAAATCTCGCCCTTGCTGATTGTTAGCCCGCTGCAAAAGAACTTGCTGCGATGCTGGGCCGTAAATCCACAAGTCTTGAACTTTCGTAGCAACTGAAGCAGGCCCGACGCCCCGTATATAGCGAATGTAGTCGAATAACATTCCTTGCGGTTTGCGCTTGACTATTTGATTTACTAACAAAGTATAGTCTTGCCGTGCTTGCGGGTTGTACGGATCGATAAAGGCTTGATTGCCCGGAACTTCTCCGAAGTCCTCGTTAATTGCTGCGCCTTCAATTACTGTTAAACTTGTCTGATTTTTACCGTTGATAGCGAGGGTTTGCTGTCTGTCGGGACGCTGAGCATAGGTATAGCCAAAGTTCATGGTAAATAACCAGGCGTAAACTTTTAAACCTCGTTGTTTGCCTTTGGCGATCGCTTTTTCTAACAAGTCGTATTTCTCGTAGCCGCGATTTCTCAAAACAGAAGGCCAAGCCGTAGGATTGTCTGCGACGGGTAGCAGCACTTGACCGTCATAAAATGTTTCTATATAGACTTCGTTGTAGCCTTTATTCACAACTTTGTCTAATACCCGATCGATTTCTCCGGGTCTGACATCGCAGGGATACAAACGCAGCCAAACTGCTTGGGTTCTGGGCCAAGTTTTTTGGCGGCATTCTGCTATTTCCCGCGCGTGTTTGCTCAAAACAGCAAAATATGCTTGCTGAGATTCGCGTTTTCCTGACAGGGCGGCGCGGCGCAAGTCTTCTTTTTGATTTACCTGTTCTTTGGATAATTGGCAATAGGCTGATGTTGCGGCAAAAGCTGGTTGAGTTTCGATAAACGGCCAAACAAGCTGGCTGATGAAGCTACTGGTTAAAACAGCAGTTACCGCACTTAAAAAGCGTCGCTGGTGTTGAAAATTCGCGATGCGAGTTGGTGCAATTTTCATGGGAGAGTTGAATGGGGTTTTCTGGTTTAAATTGGGTGGCAATCGCGTTTTGCCGATGGCGCTCAACAAGCAGCTACCAATTTTAGACTTTTTTCGGTTGACTTAGTTATGCCACAAGTCGATCGCACAATGCAAATTCTGTCTGGCGGCTATTTAGATCGAATAAGGGCGGTCAAGATAAGACTCGGCGGTTGAAACCGCTGCTATGCTATACAAACTTTCGTCCGTCTAAGCTTTGGCGCGCAGGCACGCGCCTTCGGGGACTCAAAAATAAAGGGGGTAAAAAGCCCGAATTTGATCTCATATCCAGTTCGATTTTTCAGTATTTTTTCACTAAATGCTGCTGAAAAAAGCGCCTGGGTAGAGTGGGCGCTAAAAGCAGTTGATATTTCTACTAAAAATTGTTAACACTCAAATATCAAGGATGAAAGATGAATTATTAAAATTTATCCTTGATCCTAAATGTTGAGATTAAGCTCCTCTGTTAAGAGCAGCTTCAATCTGCTGAAATTCTGACTCAAGACGCTTTTTCAATTTTTCAGGAACGGGGCGATTTGGATAGGAACTGTAATGTCCTGCCAAAGAGTTTAATGCCGTGCGCATTGTCGTGAAAGATGCCAGCTTGGTAAGAGCCGGATCGCGACGGTATGCAGCAAAAAAATCGTTGATACTTGTGCGAGCAGCGGCTTGGGCGGCTGCTTTTTCCGGCGCGCCCTCTGGCAAAGTGAGCGCTGTTCTCAAGCTGTTCACTAATGCTAATGTGTCTGTGCCATAATCTCCACTCAGAGTGGCCGGAACATTGGTACAGCCCGCTATGCCGATGACAACAACTAATACCAGGGCTAACAGACGGGAAATGTAATGCTTCATAAGGTTTAGAAAAATGGAAGCGAAAGCGGTAATCAAAATTAACCTTTATCCTATCTCGAATTGAGCTAATCATGCCAAATTTTCAATTTTTTTGTACCCTTACCATGAAACAGAAAATTTGTCAATCCAAAATCTAAAATCTAAAATCTAAAATCGATTGATTTGTCCAGCAACGACGGAGAGAATTTGGGTCTGTCGCAGCCACTGAGTGTCAAAAGCGCCTAAATGAGTCGTAGTAATCAGAGTTTGAAATCGTTCTTGAATTGTTTCTAAAAGTTGATTTTGGCGGCTCAGATCGAGTTCTGCAAGTACGTCGTCGAGCAACAGTAAAGGCGCTTCACCGACGACTTCTTCAATAAGCTGCAATTCGGCTAATTTTAATGCTAATACCAGAGTTCGCTGCTGGCCTTGGGAGGCGTATTGACGAGCTGGGGTATTGTTAATTGTAAATGTAATATCGTCGCGGTGGGGGCCGACTAAAGTGGTTCCTTGAAACTGTTCTGCGATCGCCCTTTTTTGAATTTTCTCTAAAAATGCTTGCCGCACTCCTTCGAGATTGTCTTTAGCGATTAATTCCGCGCCTACTTCAATATTAGCCTCGTATTTCACATCTAAAACTTCTGCAGAACCGCTAATTGAATGGTGCCACTTTCGAGCTAAAGGCATCAATCGCTCCAAAATTCGATCGCGCCTGCGGATGACGCGAGCGCCCGCTGTCGCCAACTGCGCGTCCCATAAAGCTAATTCTGAACTGGGAATGGGGAATTGGGAATGGGGCATTGGGCATTGGGCATTGGGCATTGGGAATTCTGCAATATTTTGCTCTTCGGGAGTTTCAGATCCGATAAATTGCATTTTGTCAAAACTTTCGGAAAATTCCGCTTTCCTGATTTCTTTAGAACGTTTCAACAGAGCGTTTCGCTGGCGCAAAATTTGGTTGTATTGCTGCAAAATGTGAGCGTAAATCGGTTCTAACTGGATGACTAGGCGATCGATCCAATTGCGCCTTCCTTCGGGTCCGCCGCGCACTAAGTCCAAATCCAAACAAGAAAATTGCACTACATTTAAGACGCTCAAAAAGTCTAAATGGCGACGCAGCGGTTCACCGTTGAGCTTCAGTGTCCGACGCCCCCCAGAGCGAAGAGTTAAAGCTAAGTCTATCTGTCCGGTTTGACGTTCGAGTGTAGCATCAATTTGCCCGATCGGCTTTGAGTCGAGTATTAAATCGCGATCGCGCCCTACCCTGTGGCTTTTTAATGTGGAAAGCAACTCTACCGCTTCTAACAAGTTAGATTTTCCTTGAGCGTTATTTCCTACTAAAATGGTTTTGGGAGCGTCAAAGGCTACCTTTTGATCGAAGTAGTTCCGAAACTGCCGTAGGTGCAGCGTTTTCAAATACATAATATAAGTAATTGGTAATTGGTAATTGGTAATTAGTAATACAGTCATCGAGCGGGTGAACGACCGGGCGCACCTTACAGGTTGGCAACCGCTCGCCTTTACGATGGCGATTTCCGCCGATCGTTGTGCTCGCAATCACATTATAACGAAGTAATAAATGTTTAATTGTGACACAACCTGTTTAGTCTTCATAGCGATGACTTTGGCTGTGAGCCAGGGGTTTCTACCCCTGGCGGATGTCCTTGAGAATAGTGCCAAATGCGAGGGATCTAGCTAATAATGAAACATCGCTCAGTATTCGTCAGCCGTTAACACTATTTTCTAGATTGGTAAACGCGCAAGAACAGTTTCTCCATTTCAATCCAGACAAACATCAGGGCGCTGAAACCGAAGCAAACCAGCAACTCAAACCCCGATAAATAATGAGTGCCGAAAAATGATCTCAGCGGCGGAACGTAAATCAGCATCAATTGCAAAGCAGTAGTAACAATCACAGCTCCCCAAACAAAAACATTACTCAAGGGATTTAACTCGATAGTTAGCTGAGTGTTAGACCGAATTGCGATCGCGTGACCCATTTGCGCCAAACAAAGAGTTGTAAACACCATTGTTTTCCAAGCATCTGGATCCCGGTGTCCGGGAGAGTGAGTATATCCGTAAGCCCAGGACATCATCGCGATCGTCAAAATTGCAAAAATAATCCCGATCCGAATCATGTAAGAACCCAAACCCCGCGCAAAAATACTTTCTCGCGGACTGAAAGGAGGCCTTTTCATCACGTTCGGTTCCGCCGGTTCCACGGCCAAGGCCAAAGCGGGAACGCCGTCTGTTACTAAGTTCATCCACAAAATTTGCAGCGGCGTCAGCGGCACTCCTCCCAAACCCATTAAAGGTGCGGCCGCAATTGTCAAAACTTCGCCGATGTTGCTGCCCAAAATGTACTTAATAAAGCGGCGAATATTGCTATAAACCACTCGCCCTTCTTCAGCGGCGGCGACAATAGTTGCGAAGTTGTCGTCGAGGAGCACCATATCGCTAGCTTCTTTGCTGACATCGGTGCCGGTAATCCCCATTGCGATGCCGATATCGGCTTGTTTCAAGGCGGGGGCGTCGTTAACGCCGTCGCCGGTCATTGCGACAAATTTGCCCCAACTTTGCAAAGCTTGGACAATCCGCAATTTGTGTTCGGGGGAGACGCGGGCGTAAACGCTAACCTGTTCGACTTGCTGTTTGAGTTCTTCTTGGCTGAGCTTTTCTAATTCTTGACCGGTGAGAACTCGATCGCCCTCTGTTGCAATACCTAAATCGTAGGCGATGGCTTTTGCAGTCAATTGGTGGTCTCCTGTAATCATCACCACCCGAATGCCTGCATCGCGACACTTCCTCACTGCTTCCCGCACTTCCGGGCGCGGGGCGTCCAGCATACTGACGAGTCCCAGCCAAATCATGTCTTGTTCGCTGGTTTCCTCAGAACCTTCGGGTGGCAGGTTTTCCCAGAGTTTGTACGCAAACCCGAGGACTCGCAAACCGCCGCTTGCCATGTTGTTGTTTTCGGCGAGGATGCGATCGCGCATTTCCTGGGTTAAAGGTTGTACTCGATCGCCGACAATAATGCCTTTGCAGCGTTCCAAAGTCAACTCTGGAGAACCTTTGGTCAGCATCAAATAATTCGGCTGCTGTCCTTGGACTGCTGGAAATCCCGAATGTCCCGAATGGCCGGGCACTTCGCAAATCACGCTCATCCGCTTGCGTTCGGAAGAAAAAGGAAATTCCGCCGTCCGCGGCAGCAATTGAGACTGTTTTTCCTTATAGATGCCTGCTTTTCCCGCTACACACAGCAGAGCTCCTTCTGTGGGGTCGCCTAAAATCTGCCATTCTTGCTGTTCTTGTTGCAACACTGCGTCGTTGCAAACTGCACAGGCAATTAATAAAGATTCGAGTTCTGGATATTCCTCTAAATTATTAATTTGGGTCGATGTATGCCGATCGGTAAAATCTCCGATCGGGGCATAGCCCTCGCCTGCGACGGCGACTGTGCAGTCGCCCGTAGAGACTAGCTGAACTACCATTTTATTTTGAGTCAGGGTACCTGTTTTGTCAGAACAAATGGTAGTAACCGATCCCAAAGTTTCTACTGCAGGCAGTTTGCGAATCAGGGCGTTTCGCTTCACCATCCGCCTAGTTCCGAGTGCTAGAGTGACTGTCACGACTGCTGCGAGTCCTTCGGGAACCACAGCCACAGCCATGCTTAGAGAAACTTCTAACAACTCTTCCCACCTGCTGGTATCGAACCCGAGGCTGCCGTTTTGGAAGGTAATCATGCCGCCGATGACGACAATTGCGACTAAGGTTAGGGCACCGGAGACTAGAACATTTCCCAACTGGCTCATCCGCTGTTGCAGGGGAGTCGGTTCGCTTTCTACTGACTGAAGCATGGTGGCAATTTTGCCCAGTTCAGTTTGCATTCCGGTGTTGGTAACGATCGCCTTTGCTCGTCCCTGAACAACTTCTGTGCCCTGAAAAATTAGGTTGAGTCGATCGCCCAAGGAAGCATCTTCTGGAAGTTCTAGCTCTGCTTGCTTGGTAACTGCTAGAGCTTCTCCGGTCAAAGCAGATTCTCTGACTTGCAAGTTGGAAGATTCGATCAAGCGTCCGTCTGCTGCTATTTTTACCCCAGCCTCTAACAACATCACGTCTCCGGGTACGAGTTCCTTGGCTGCTATGTCGGAAGTTTTGCCGTCCCGCAGGACTCTGACTAGGGGGGAAGCAAGGTTTTTGAGGGCTGCGAGGGCTTTTTCAGCACTTTGCTCTTGGAAATAGCCGAGAATGCCGTTGAGTATGACGATCGAAAAAATGGCGATCGCATCTTTGGGAAAAGTATTCGACCTGATGTCCAAAAAAGCCGAAATCACGGCCACACCCATCAGCATCAACAACATGATGTTGGTGAACTGATCGACAAAAATCGACCACGGACTGCGGCCTCCTGTTTCTTCTAGTTCGTTGGGGCCGTATTGCTGCAAGCGTTCTGACACCTGTTGGCTGCTCAAGCCAGCGTCTTTGTTGCTGCTTAGCTGCTGGAGAGTTTTGTCAATTGCTACGGTGTGCCAAGAAGAGGGAGAATTTGAAGACATAAATTACGATCGAGCATGGGGCATAAAGGTGGTTGCGGCCGGACAGCTACAGCCGATCCATCTGGCTGATTACAGAGAGAGAGTTTTAAGTTTTGAGTTCTGAATAAAAAACTGTTTAACTTGCGACTCGTTTTGGGCGCTTCGATGCCGGGGAAGCAAAAAGCTTTTAACTTCACTGCGTCTGGCGGCTCGATCGCGCCCTTTGTAGACCTACTGCTGAGAGCACTTATCCACCTTACTACTAAAAATTAGCAATTCTTTCGGCTCTTACACAGAAAAGAAGCTGAAAGCAAGAGTGATTTTAGTACGGGGATGTAAGCGTGCGCGGCAGGTTAAAACCTACCTAAAAAAAACGTAATCAAACCCTTGTCTCCGAACTCATCTATTCCGCCTTGTTTAATGTTAAAAGAAAAATGAAGGAGGTGACAGGTCTTGATCGCCTATGTTGGTTTTCTGACTATCGACAATGCTCAGCTTTCCACACGCTTCCGTGCTCCTGGGCCTCAAGGAAGAAGAACATATAACAGATATATAGATGAAGAAAGTTTTTTGGCAACCGCTGCAGGGCACACAGTAGATGCTTGGTCTTGGGTCAAGTCCAAGGACTCCCCATGATACAAGAATCCCCGCGTTATGAAATACCGGGCCCGGTCTTTGAACTTCCAGCGGCTGAGTTTTGTCGCTAAATGCTGATATTTCCGGCAAAAGCTGAGGCTGTGGCGAGCGGGTTCACAATCTTTTGGATTTTTCCCACACCGAATTCTGCAGGCATCCTGACATTGGGCAGAATTTTGGCTTTTTTCCCTATTCCCCCAGCCTTCTTTTACCAAAACTTTAATTTACTTAATTCTTCTTAACAATTCCGCTTGGACAGAGAAAGCCAACAAAGGCGATCGGTCCACGGGAAAGTTCGGGGCGGTGGAACCGCCACTGCTGGGGCGATCGAAGCGAACTCTTCCTTTTTTGTTGCCACCCCGCATCTACCGTAGGAAGGAGATTTTGCCGGAATTCCCCCCCACATATTTACCTTCTTAGAGAGATAAGTTTTTGTAATAAATTGTAATAAACAATGAGGGACGAGCATTGTATAAAGATTATCAGAGGGTTGAAACGACAGGTCAAAGTTAACAAAAACACTGATTGACAAGGTTTGTCGCATCTCATAAAAGATGTAAAAAATTCTAAGGTTTCTTAAACGTCCGTTGCAATGTAACAATAGTACAGGTAGCGGAAAGGGAGAGATCGATCGAACCAGCAGATGAGCTGGCATCAAATTTCAACCCTGGCAGGCTCTAGCAGCCTGAACAAATTTAACTTAACGGTTTTATACCGCAACCAAACTCAATTAACTCAAGTAGGAGAGTTCTTTCATGTTTGACGCATTTACAAAAGTGGTTTCCCAATCTGACGCTCGCGGCGAATTTATACCTCCGGGCCAACTAGATGCTCTCAGCAGCATGGTTTCCGAGGCCAACAAGCGGATTGACGCAGTAAACCGCATCACCGGCAACTCATCCACAATCGTGGCCAATGCAGCTCGCACCCTGTTCGCCGAACAGCCACAACTGATCGCTCCTGGTGGCAATGCGTACACCAACCGCCGCATGGCAGCTTGCTTGCGCGATATGGAAATCATCTTGCGCTACGTGACCTACGCAACATTTGCAGGCGACGCCAGCGTTTTGGACGACCGCTGCTTGAACGGTCTGCGGGAAACCTACCAAGCTCTGGGAGTTCCCGGTGGCTCGGTTGCAGCCGGTGTGCAAAAAATGAAGGAAGCAGCGATCGCGATTGCTAACGACCCCAACGGCGTTACCCGTGGTGATTGCAGCTCGCTGATGTCTGAAATCGGCAGCTACTTCGACCGCGCAGCCAGTGCAGTCGGCTAAAAATAGCCAAGCGAACATTGGTTGTAAAGAAGCGAGCATCGCATTTTTGCAAACAATCATTTTTGTACAAAAACCACAAAACATTAGGGAGACACCAGAACAATGAAAACCCCTTTGACTGAAGCAGTAACCGCAGCCGATTCTCAAGGCCGCTTCCTGAGCAGCACTGAACTCCAAGTCGCCTTCGGCCGCTTCCGCCAAGCAGCAGCAGGTTTGGACGCAGCCAAAGCGTTGACCGCCAATTCTCAGCGCTTGATCGACGGTGCAGCTCAAGCTGTGTACAACAAGTTCCCGTACACCCAACAAATGCAAGGCCCGAACTACGCTTCTACCCCAACCGGTAAAGCCAAGTGCTCTCGCGACATCGGCTACTACCTGCGGATGGTAACCTACTGCTTAGTTGCAGGCGGCACCGGTCCGATGGACGAGTACCTGATTGCAGGTGTTGACGAAATCAACCGGACATTTGAATTGTCTCCTAGCTGGTACGTTGAAGCTCTCAAGTACATCAAAAGTAACCACGGTCTGAGTGGCGACGCTGCAACTGAAGCGAATTCCTACATCGACTACGCAATCAACGCTCTAAGCTAGATTTGCGTGATGCCCGGAATTCTAAGCTACTGTTAGCTTGAGTGTTAGCGGTTGTTTAGAGTTCCGGGCATCTGCGATCGAATCCGAGTTTTCCAAATAATTTTTTAAATCTGTTAATCAGTTTTTAAAGGAAAAAAGGAAGAAGCGAAAATGGGGGGATTGGATGCAGCAGAACGGTTAAGAATAAAAGCATTTGAAGAAGCGGGACGGGTAGAACTGTGTCCCCACTGCACGCAAGACGATGGGAAAGCAGTAATTCGCGCTGCTTACAGCCAAGTTTTCGGCAACGAGTATTTAATGTCGAGCGAACGACTTATCAGTGCTGAATCTCTTCTGCTGCAAGGGCAGATTTCAGTCAAAGATTTTGTGCGGTCAATTGCACATTCCGAAACCTATCGGAAAAAGTTTTTTTATCCGAACTCGCAAACGCGGTTAATCGAGCTTAATTACAAGCACTTGTTGGGCCGCGCTCCCTACGACGAGTCGGAAATTGCTTTCCACGTTGATTTGTATAATGCAGAAGGCTACGAAGCTGAAATCAATTCTTACATTGACTCAGTTGAGTATCAAGAAAATTTTGGCGAAAGTATAGTGCCTTACTATCGCGGTTTCGCGGCTCAAAGAGGTCAAAAAATCGTCGGTTTTAACCGGATGTTTCAACTGTACCGGGGTTTTGCTTCTAGCGATCGCTCGCAAAACCAAACCCAAGCCCGGCTGACTGGGGAAGTAGCGAGAAATATGGCTTCGCCGATATACACGGCCTCCACCGTCCAAGTCCTTGGCGGGACTTCGGGCGCTTGGAGCGGCCAACTCTACCGAGTCACCGCAATGCAAGGTTCGGCTAAGTTTTCGCCCCAAGTGCGGCGGACAACTACCGAATATCTCGTGCCTTACGAGCAACTTTCGAGCCGGTTGCAGCAAATCAACAAACGTGGCGGCAAAGTGGTTAGTATTACCACAGCTTAAAGTTTGTGTATTGACGTTTTTTTGAAACGTCTTTAACAAATTAGGACTAAGGCTAAAAAATTCTTCAAATTTATGTAGAGGTAAGGGGCGCAAACCAGCACCATACTTGGCTCAGGTGCGCACACTAGCACCATAGTTTGAGACATATTAGCCTAAGTCCTAAAAATCTCAATTGCAACAAAGCTTTAAACTTTTGTTATTAATTTAGGAGAAAATCTGGTGGCAATTACAACAGCAGCGTCCAGACTGGGAACATCCGCATTGAGCGATGCGCCGACGGTAGAATTGCGCCCGAACTACAGCAAAGACGACGTTGAAACTGTGATTCGTGCGGTTTACCGTCAGGTGCTGGGCAACGACTATTTAATGAAATCCGAGCGACTTACAAGTTCCGAGTCTTTGCTGCGAGACGGCAGTTTGAATGTACGAGAATTTGTACGCGCTGTAGCTAAGTCAGAACTGTACAAAACCAAGTTTTTCTACAACAGTTTCCAAACTCGGACGATCGAACTAAACTACAAACACTTGCTCGGTCGCGCTCCCTACGACGAATCTGAAGTAGTGGAGCACTTAGATTTGTACCAAACACAAGGCTACGACGCTGATATTGATTCTTACATCGATTCAGAAGAGTATCAAGAAAACTTCGGCGACAGTATCGTGCCTTACTACCGCGGCTTTAACACCCAGCGTGGTCAAAAAACTGTTGGTTTTACCCGGATGTTTCGCCTGTATCGCGGCTATGCAAACAGCGATACATCTCAACTAGAAGGCAATAACTCTCGCTTAGCTGTCGAACTCGGCACTAACACCGCTACGGCTGTAGTTGGGCCTTCTGGCGGTAACGAAGGTTGGGCATATCGGTCTTCTGCCAGAAACGTAACTCCCGCCAGCACTTTCGGGGGCGCGGCAGCTTACGGCAAAGAAGGGCGGCTGGTGCGCGTGGAAGTTTCGGGCATTCGCACGGGCGGCTATCCCAGCGTGCGCCGCAGCAGCAAGGCTTTCATCGTACCTGTTGAGGAGTTGTCCTCGCAAATGCAGAAATTTCAACGCATGGGCGCGAAAATCTCCAGCATTACTCCAATTTAGTTGTTAGTCATTAGTCATTAGTCATTACATAATTAGGTTCTGCCTAAGGTGCGGTGTGCATGGAACCCTACATACTTAGGTTCGGCGTAAATTCTGAACTAGAGACTAAGGACTAATGACTAATGACTACTGAATACTGACCAATTACCAAAAAGCTTATGTTGGGTCAAATTGTAGCTGGAAAAAGTGGCACTACAGCTTCGGCTGGTCGCTGCTTTCGGTATGAAGTTGTGGGCTTGCGCCAAAGCGATGAAACAAATAATGTGGATTATTCGATTCGATCGAGCGCGAGTACCTTTATCACCGTGCCGTACAATCGGATGAATCAAGAAATGCAGCGGATTACTCGCATGGGCGGGAAAATTGTCAGCATTCATCCTTTGAACGCGGGTGCAGAATTATCCCATGAGTCATCCCATGAATCATCGGGTGAGCACCAATAGCTTGGTGGGAGGGGCGATGAAAATCGCTCCAACACAAGCTAGGAGGGGCGATGAAAATCGCTCCTAGATAAGCTAGAACGGGCGATTGAAACCGCTGCTAGACAAACTTTCGTCCACTCCAAGCGGACGAAGAGTTAATGCAACCCGCGCCGGCGGGTTTTGTCTGTTTAGTAGTAATTTTAATCGTTGAGTTTCCCCAACCCGCGCCAGCAGGTTTTGTCTGGGTAGCAGCGATTGAAATCGCCTAATAACTAATAACTAATAACTAATAACTAATGACTATGGATTATTACGAATCCGACTCACCGCCGCCTGGTGTAGCTGAGGGCGAGTCTTTAACTGTTGAACAGGCGATCGCAAATTTGCACTCCCAAGATTACAGTCTCCGGTATTATGCTGCTTGGTGGATTGGTAGATTTAGAGTCAAGGAACCAGCAGCTATTGCAGCTTTAATTGCCGCATTGCAAGAAGAATCAGAACAAACAAAAATCGGCGACTATTCCCTATTGCGAAATGCGGCGCGGGCCCTGGGTAAATTGGGCGACAAACAAGCCTTGCCGGCCCTGATTCGCTGTTTGGAATGCGCCGATTATTACGTGCGGGAAGCGGCGGCTCAAGCTCTAGAAATGCTGGGCGATCGCGATTCTATTGGGCCGCTAATGAAGCTCTTGGATGGGGGCTTCGTTGCGGCTGTGCGAGTGCCAGGAAAATCGCACCTCGTGCAACCTTACGACTCGGTAATTGAAGCTTTGGGAACCCTGCAAGCGACACAAGCAATACCGCTAATTTCACCTTTTTTAGAACATTCTGTCGAGCGGGTGCAGTACGGTGCGGCGCGGGCGATGTATCAGTTAACTGGTGAGGGGGTTTACGGAGAGCGGTTGGTAAGCGCTTTGAAGGGGGATAATTTGCAGTTGAGGCGCTCGGCTTTGATGGACTTGGGGGCGATCGGCTATTTGCCGGGAGCGCAAGCTATTTCTGAGACTTTAGCAGAAAATAGCATAAAATTGATTGCGCTGAAAGGAGTTTTGGAGCATCACCTCAATCAACAAGAATCACTATGTTTATCAGATGATGCTATCCGCGTTATGGATTTAATGGATAGTTTACTGTGAAAAAAATTAGTTCACAAATGAAATAGGATTTCTGTAGCGATTCTCAATTGTCTACCGTATATTCAGGACACAGTATTTTGAGGACACAGCATATTCAGGACACAGCAGTGCTGTTTCCCTACGGGATATCTGTATTTTAGGCAGGACACAGCAGTGCTGTTTCCCTACCTATTTTGATGGGAATGTTGGTGGGTGAATCTGCAAAAAGTTCGATCGCGCGATCGACCCAACCTACAATTAAAATGGTCACGGTAAAGCTTACAAATAAATGGCATTAGAATTAATTCAGGCTGTCGAACAAGCAGATTCTTCCGAAGGCTTGTTAAACTCCGTCAAAGCACTGGCGGCAGCTTCCTCAAAACAAGCAATTCCTACCTTAATTACAGTGCTCGGTTACAACAACCCAGGCGCCGCTGTTGCCGCCGTTGATGGGCTAATTCAACTCGGAGAAGCTGCCGTGCTGCCGCTTCTAGAACAGCTTGACGGCTACAATTACGGAGCGAGAGCTTGGGCTGTTCGGGCTTTGGCGGGAATTGGCGACCCCAGGGGTTTGGAGATTTTGCTCGATGCAGCGGCGAATGACTTTGCTTTGAGTGTGCGGCGGGCGGCGGCTAGGGGTTTGGGGACGATTTGCTGGGAACTGATGCCAGCAGAACAAATTGCAGATGCTCAACTTCGCGCTGTGAAAACGCTGCTGCAAGCGTCCCGAGACCCAGAATGGGTGGTTCGCTACGCAGCAGGGGGGGGTTTGCAAGCTTTGGCGGGTGCTGCGACTGTTAAACCGGATTGGTTAGCGGAAGTTTCGGCCAGGCTTGAGGAAATCGCCCAAACCGATGAAACAATTTCAGTTAGGGCCCGGGCTTTGCTTGCTAAGGAAAAATTGTCACTTGGCTAGGGTTTGGGCGATCGTCTCTTCCAAGTCCCCTTGACTGAGAGTGGTTAATATAAAGACTTCTTGTACGGTTTTGCCTTGTCTGGCGATGATTTTAAATCCCCCGCGGATGGGTACTGACACTCTTAATGTCATGCGGGGGATGTGTCCTTTAACTTTGTTGATGACGCCCGGAGTGACAGTTTGAATGCCCATTTTTAGGGTGAGGCGCTCTAAAATTGGTATCAAACCGGGAAGGTGGGTAGAGTGATTCCAAACTAGGCGGCCTTTGGGTTGTGCGTTCATAAATTTTTAACCAAATTCAACATACCCAGTCTAAGCCACCCCTGGGTGGAACCAATTTGAAATTCCCTCCTCTTAGGTATCAATAACGTTACTGTGCGTGTCATTGCCAGCAAAACGACGCAATCTCAAACCGAGATTTTCTATTCCTGGGGGGCAAGCCGAGATTTGATGGCGCAGAATTGTCCTGTACTTTTTGATGTTGTGGGTTGCTAACTGTCGGTTTTTCTACTTGAGTGGCGATCGCCCCGAGCATTTCTGCGACGCTGCAAGGTTTCTGGAGATAGCCATCTGCTTTGAGTTCGAGAGCTTTTTCCATGTCGGAGGCTGTCATAAAAATAAACGGAATGCTGGCGGTTGCAGGGTGCGATCGCAAAACCGCGAAAACTTGTAAACCGTTTAGTTCGGGCATCCTGACATCTGACAAAATTAAATCGGGAATTTGGGCGATCGCTAACTGGACACCAACTTGTCCGTTTTCGGCGCCGACCGCTTCAAAACCGCGCGATTCCAGAATATCTAATACGATTTCTCGCATTAAGTTATTGTCTTCAATTACTAAAATTTTTGTCATTTTTTTGAGCTAGCTTTTTACTTGGTTGGTATTTATCTGTGATAATTATTGCAAGTAAGTTTTAATATATTCAAGAGGGTTATTGCAAAAAACCACTTTTTACGTGCCGCTTTTTACGAATCTTGTGCGATCCCAGTACACACAAGATTTGATCTATCAGCCGCTTTACCTTTTGGACTAGCGCTCGAACTCGCTGGGCAGTACCGAGCCTGGTGAATATCTAAAATCTTGGATTCAAGAGTTTTAAGAGAGATTCCAGCCGCCTGACTCAAAAAGTTTCTATTTGAGTTGCGATCGCCCTAAACCTGTAATTAATAAATCCGCCTCGGGCTGAGCGCGAAACTACAAACTCTGAAGTTCACAAATTTCGGGCGATCGCGTAAAATATAACTTCGGGTATCGCTATTAAGTGAGGAAAAGGATATGTCAGAATTTCTCGACTTTCTCAGACATCAGTTTGCCTACGTTGCCATTGGCGAATTTAAACCCGGAAAATTTAAAGAAGCAGAAGAACTTTTTGAAAAAGCCGTTGCAACTTATGTTACAGGTTTTAAGGGAGCATACCTGCTGCAATTGCCCAATACAGACAAAGGTATTGCCATCATTTTTTGGGAAAGCGTAGAAAAGATGACCGCCAATCAAAGCGAAGCTTATCAGGAAATATTAAAGCAAATGACGCCTTTGTTTGCGAAAATTCCCGACACTGATGTTTATGAAATCGTCAGTGAAATTCAGCCCCCAAGTGAATGATTAAAAATCTTGCAACCGACGCGTCATTCCCATTCCCATCGGCGTCTTTCGCCCGACTCCGCTGTAAAGCGCAAAATCTGCTAAAGTGTTAACTTGCTTGATAGTAGCAGGAGCTATATCTCCCATAATTCGGTAACTAATATGGCCGACGCAGCCAATAAATTTACTTCGAGAATCCGTACTAACTTCTGTTCGGATATCGAAGAAACTGGGGAAAATAGCTTCTGTGAAATTAGGTTCGATCGCAATTCTGCTGTACTTGTTCCAGCGATTCGCTAAACTGCCAAAAATACTCTCACGAGTGGGCATAGCACTATCGTATAAACCTTGCCGAAAATTAGTAGGAGTGCAAAAACTAAAAGCAATTTGGCGCTCAGTTTCCGAAGCTCTATCGAACAATTCGGCGTAAGTACAAAAGTTGACCCACGGCTGGTTTGATTGCGGTTCGCTCAAAATATTAGTAATGTATATATTTGTCGGGCCCAGATGCCAAGGGATCTCGAAATTGAGTTGCTGCCAAAGTTGAGTTAGGCGCTCGAACAAACCGTCATCCAGCAGAGAAATTCGCCACCAAATCGGCGTATTTTCCTGAATAGCTTGCTTGTAATCCCACTGTAGGGCCTGCGAAATTGTGCGGGAAGCAGGAGGCAAAACTCTCTTTTGCTGTGGCGTGCTGCTTCTGTAAGCTTCTTTTCTGCTTACTTGGAAAGGGCTTAAAGTGAAAGCTTTTTCATGAGATTGGTCGTGCAGGTACGCGCTCAAATCGCTGTCTACAGCACTCACAAGGTTCAAAAATAAAGCGTGGAGATGCCGTCCCGTTAAAAACTGAGATGGAATTGGTGCAACTGGCAGCAGGTTTAAAACAAGGCTGTGGGGCATTTTTCAATTCTATACTGTGTCTCTATATATTTTCAGCTACTATTAATATTACAGCTAAGTTGCAACTTATATTCAGGAATTTAAATCACGTAAGGTGCGCACTGCGCACCCTACGTTTAGGGGGATTTGTGCGCCGTGCGCAGCCTAGGTTTAGATTGTGATATTGAGGCAAATCTCTGTGCGGTAAATTTTTAGGCGATGGAGATTTCTGGCGACAAATAAACGTCTTGGATTGCGTGGAACAATTTTACACCTTCTTCAAAGGGACGCTGAAAAGTTTTGCGACCAGAAATTAAGCCACATCCCCCAGCGCGCTTGTTGATTACCGCCGTGCGAATTGCTTCTGCAAAATCGCTTTTCCCGGAAGCACCGCCGGAGTTAATTAAACCCATCCTTCCCGCATAACAGTTGAGCACTTGATAGCGAGTTAGATCGATCGGGTGATCCGTTGTTAAATCCGAATAAACGCGCTTGTCGGTTTTGCCGTAACTGTGACCGCTAGCTTTAGCCACAGCTTCGTAACCGTTATTGCACTCGGGCAACTTCTGCTTAATAATGTCAGCTTGAATTGTCACTCCCAAGTGGTTGGCTTGACCTGTCAAATCTGCCGCAATGTGATAATCTTTGTCTTGTTTAAAGATATCGTTGCGGAGGTAGCACCACAGAATTGTCGCCATTCCGTATTCGTGAGCGTGTGCAAAAGCTTGACTGACTTCTTGGATTTGTCGCGTCGATTCCGGGGAACCAAAATAAATTGTTGCTCCGACTGCAGTTGCTCCCAAATTCCAAGCTTGTTCGACAGAAGCAAACATTATTTGGTCGAATTGATTGGGATAAGTCAGCAATTCGTTGTGATTGAGCTTGACAATAAAAGGGATTTTGTGCGCGTACTTGCGAGATACGCTTCCCAAAACTCCCAGGGTTGTCGCGACAGCATTGCAGCCAGCAGAGATTGCTAGTTTGATGATGTTTTCGCTGTCAAAATAAATGGGATTCGGTGCAAAAGAAGCGGCCGCGGAGTGTTCGATTCCTTGGTCTACTGGCAGGATGGATAAATAGCCGGTATTCGCCAAGCGTCCGCTAGAATAGAGTTGCTGAAGCGATCGCAAAACTTGAGGAGATCGATCGGTTTGAGCAAAAATGCGATCGACCCAATCCGGGCCAGGCAGGTGCAAAAAATCTTTAGAAACTTTTGCTTGATGGGTGAGCAAGTCTTCGGCTTCGTCGCCCAGCCAAGACTCGATGGAACTGGGAACTGATAGTGTAGCTGTCATGCAGATTTCCTCACAATTTCAATTGCAGGCTGATGATTGCAGACATTAGCCTTGCTGATATTCTAGCGAAAAAATCATATTTTCCATCGCGGCAAGGATCGAGCCAGTTTTTAACAAGTTAGCGACAACAACAGCTAGGACGCGCTACTCTATAATAAGCTGGCAGTTCAGCCAGATCTGCGCTGCCAGCGATCGCCGCTCGACTCACAACTTTGCCATTACAATGTCAAATACTTACTTTGATTCTGAAAACAATCACAAATCCTTCGAGATGCCTGGTGCTCGGCCGCATTACAATCCCGATCGCCCCGGTCAAGTAGAGCATATTTTCCTCGACTTAGTGCTGAATATTCCCAAACAAAGCTTTCGCGGCACTTGCAGCATCCGCATCAATCCAGTCCGCAGCGGCATTGACAAATTAACCTTAGATGCGGTAAACCTCAACATTGAATCGGTAAAAGTTGGCGAAACCGAGCAAAATTTTGACAGCGACGGCGAAGTGCTGCAAATTCAACTGCACGAACCAACAGAAGCTTACCAACCAATTACTATTGCGATCAACTACTCGGTTGAAAAACCCCAACGAGGCCTTTATTTCGTCGGCCCGGACAAAAACTATCCAGACAAACCAACACAAGTTTGGACTCAAGGCGAAGACGAAGATTCCCGCTTCTGGTTTCCCTGTTTCGACTATCCCGGACAGTTGGCAACTTCCGAAATTAGAGTGCAAGTTCCCAGACAATTTTTTGCCATCTCCAACGGCGAATTAATTAGTACAAAAAACGAAGGCGACGATAAGATTTATCACTGGTCGCAAACCCAGGTACACCCGACGTATTTAATGACCTTAGCAGTCGGAGATTTCGCCGAAATCAAAGACGAATGGCACGGCAAACCAGTTAATTATTACGTTGAAAGACGCCGCGAAGCAGACGCTAAGCGCAGCATGGGCAAAACGCCTCAAATGATTGAATTCTTCTCTGAAGCATTTGGCTATCCTTACCCTTTTCCCAAATACGCTCAAGTCTGCGTCGATGATTTCATCTTCGGCGGTATGGAAAATACTTCGACAACTTTGCTAACAGATAGGTGCTTGCTAGACGAACGCGCCACCCTCGACAATCGAGGTACTGAAAGCTTAGTCGCCCACGAATTGGCTCACCAATGGTTCGGCGATTTAGTAGTAATTAAACATTGGTCTCACGCTTGGCTGAAAGAAGGCATGGCTTCTTATTCCGAGGTGCTGTGGACTGATAAAGAATATGGCAAAGAAGACGCGGCTTACTATATGTTAAATGAAGCCCGGAGTTATTTAACTGAAGATAGTTCCCGCTACCGCCGCCCGATGGTTACTCACGTTTACCGCGAAGCCATTGAATTGTACGATCGCCATTTGTACGAAAAAGGCGCTTGCGTTTATCACATGATTCGCGCCGAGTTGGGCGACGAATTATTTTACAAAGCAATTCACACTTTTGTGCGGGATAACGCTCACAAAACTGTAGAAACGATCGATTTGCTCAGGGCGATAGAAAAGGCTACCGGTCGCAATCTCATGTTTTTGTTTGACCAGTACGTTTATCGCGGCGGCCATCCAGATTATAAGGTTGCTTATTCCTGGGATGGCGACAGCAAATTAGCAAAAGTGACTGTAACGCAAACTCAGGTAAAAGACAGCAAAAATGACAACGGTAACAGCAAAGATGTATTCGATCTAAAAATTCCGATAGGCTTCGGTTACAAGCCGGAAAAAGAGGCAGACGATGAAAGTTCTGCACGTTCAACCCCGAACCTAAAAACTTTCACAGTGCGAGTCTACGAACGTGAGCAAAGCTTCTATTTTCCTCTCGAAGAGAAGCCTGCATTTATCAGTTTTGATGTCGGCAATAAATACTTAAAAACTGTTGCGTTAGAGTATGGAGTTGCCGAACTAAAAGCTCAGTTGCAATTCGATCCCGACCCGGTTTCCCGGATTTACGCGGCCCACGCTTTGGCGAAAAAGGGAGGACTGGAAGCTGTGAAAACGCTGTCAGAAGTTCTCAATAAAGAGCCGTTCTGGGGTGTGCGCGTTGAAGTCGCGGGTCAGTTAGTTGAAATTAAACTTGACCAAGCTTTTGAAGGTTTAGTAAGTGGTTTGAGAGATAAAGATGCTCGCGTTCGCCGTGCTGTGGTGGGGGCGCTGGGCAAAATCAAAACTCACGAAACTTTTAAAGCGCTGAGATCGATCTTAGAAAAAGGCGACGCCAGCTATTACGTAGAAGCAGCCGCAGCGATTGCTATGGGCGGAACTGTAGCGGCTAACCCCGACGAAAAACCGAGTGAGGAACAGGTAGTAAAAGAGTTAAAATTGGTACTCAAAGAACGTCAGGGTTGGAATGAGATTGTGCGATCGGGTGCGATCGCCGGTTTGGCGCAAATGAAAACTTCTGAAGATGCGCTGAATTTAATTTTGAAATACACTGCTGCGGGTACTCCGCAAGCTTTGCGCTTAACTGCAATTCGCTCTTTGGGCACCATTTCGACAGGTCAAACGAAGGTCAATTTAGAACGGATTTTGCAGAGATTGGCAGAATTGTCTAAAGAGACGTTTTTCTTGACTCAAGTATCTGTCGTAGCGGGATTAGGACAAATGGAAACTCGCAAAGCAATTCGCATTTTGCGTTCTTTAGCTGACCAAACTCCCGATGGCCGCGTCCGCCGCATGGCTGATGAAGCTGTGCAAAGAGTGCAGAAAAATGCTGGTTCTGATGCAGCGGTCAAGCAGTTGCGGGAGGAATTAGACCAGGTGAAAAAGGAGAATCAAGATTTGAAGAGTCGGATGGAAAATTTGGAGGCTAAGGCGAAGAAAGATTAGGCGTAAAACCGCATACCGACGCAGGTAAAGGCAGAGATTGTCGATCGGCTTTTATCTGCTTGTCGGTAGAGGATGGCGCCAGGTTATTATAATAATATTATTGTTCAGTGGGAGTGCATGGGAATTTCCTATTTTCCACAGAGGGGAAAAACCAAAATATCTCTATTCTCCAGTTTTTTTACTCAACAGGGGAATTATCGAGAATCAGAATGCAATTTTTTTTTAATTTGTAAACCTTTGATGAAGTAGCAGCATCTTTTTCACCCATAAATATTGCATATAGCGGTTCTCAGGAAAGTAAGGTACTCTTCCTGTTTGGCCAATGCCCAATGCCCAATGCCCAATGCCCAAGAACACCTCATGTTACTGAGAAAGGCTATACATCATGAGTATAAAAACCGCTGTATTGATAGAGCAATCGGGGGTAATTCCCTATCGTATTGAAGACGGACAAATTGAAGTAATGCTGATTACTTCTTCGGCTAGCAAGCGCTGGGTTATTCCCAAAGGATTAATTGAACCTGACATGACTCCCCAAGATTCCGCCGCCAAGGAAGCTTGGGAAGAAGCAGGTTTATTGGGTAAAGTGTTCCCGGATTTACTAGGAACTTACGAGTATCAAAAGTCCGGCTGTACTTGGCTGGTAGGAGTATTTCTACTGCAAGTGCAAGCAGTTCTGGAAATTTGGCCGGAAGCTAGCAAGAGGAAGCGGCAGTGGGTAAGTATTCCTAAAGCAATTAAGCGGGTTAATGAACCGGAACTCAAACTCATTTTTGCGGATTTGTACAATAGGTTCTGGTGATTCAGTCCTGGATGCAAAACCTAATTATGTAGGGTGTGCAGTGCGCACCTTACCGCCATAATTCGCGCGTCAAACCACTTTTTGGTCTTAGTATAAAGTTGTAGGGTGCGTCTGTCAGCTAAATTATATGAAAATTGAGCTATGATTACTGACGCACCCTACAAACTTATGATATCGGTGTAAAAAGTTTCCCCTTAAGCGTTAGCTGACAGAAAAGGAATACTTTCGGCTAAGTTATCCTTAACTTCAATTCCCTGTTTTCTCGCCCAAAACTGGCTCAAGAAGTGAATTTGCCGCAAGCCGACAACTAAATTTAAACCTGGTACAAAAAGCCACCAAACTGTTAGCGGTTCTTTGATTCCTTCTTGGCGGTACAATTCGTTCACTGTCTTGTAAAGTTTGAACTGCACGATGTAAATCCAAGCAATACCGAGGAAAGAAAACCAACCAAACCATCCGGGAACGTCAGGGTCGAATATCCGCAAAGCTTGGGGGACGGCTACTCCTAAACCAAAAGGAAGCAAGCAAAGAGTTCCCGACCAACCGCTGCCGTTATAGCGACGCAATTCTTCTTGAATAATCCATTTGTACCATCCGTAATATAGCAGCAAGCTGACTCCAGACAGCAAAATTACTCGCCACAAAGAGCGCGGTTTACCTAAAGGTTTGTCGGACATATTTAGATGTAAGATATGAATGGCTGTCTTGATTGTATTAACATTTGTTAATTATTGCAAAATCATTTCTCGAATCGATCGCGCTGTTGCAGAGGCCAGCAGAACACCGTTGCGATAGTGACCGCTGGCGATGAAAACGTGGTCGTTACCGGGAAGCGTCCCGATAATTGGGGCCGGCCGCCCTTCCGGCCGCGGGCGCAATCCCGACCATTTCCTGATGATTGAGGCGAATGCTAAGGCGGGACAAAGGGAGCTCGCCCTCGCCCTCACTTGCTCCAACATATCAGCATTCGCCTCAATTTCCCCGCCATTTTCTGAAAACTCCAGCGTCGCCCCCACCCAAAATTCCTGATTTCCCAAAGGCACAATGTGAACGTCATCGCAAGTAATTACCGGGCTAAAATCTGGGTTTCCTACAGGAGTGGGCGTCAGCAAATGCAGCGCTTGTCCCAACACCGGGCGAATGTCAACCAACTGATTTAACGATGCAGTCACAGCAGCAGATCCCAAACCAGCGCACACAATTAGTCGATCGAAATTTTCAATAACAGGCAAGATGCCTGTTCCACAAGACTTATTGACAGCAATGGAAGAGGGGAGTTGAATCCCAGACACCTGAGAATTCAACTCAGTAATGCCTTGAACTTCCACTCCAAACTCAAAATTAACTCCTTTGAGTTTAGCAGCATCAACCAAAGCCAAAGTTAGCGCCGTCGGATCGACTTGCCGGTCTTGAGGCGAATAAATTGCAGCAATAATCTTATCGTTTAAATAGAGATGAGGGCAGCCATCGCGCACTCGTTCCACATCCCAAAGTTCCAATTGCCAACCTTGAGATTGGCGAGTGGCTATCAATTTTTCCCACTTACTTAAATCCTCTCCCTCCGAACAAAGCATTAAAATTCCTTGTTTGTTAAAAGGAATTTTTCGCCCCGTAACTGCTTCCAATTCAGGAATCAAAGTTTCGTAGCGCTGAAGGCTGGTTTCCCTCAACTGCCAATTTCTGCCCTTAGTTTTGTGGCTGATAACTCCCATCAAAACACCGAGTGCAGCGCCAGTAGAACCTTGTGCCGGCGGCTGTTTGTCGAACACAGTAACTTTCAGTTCGGGAAATTGACTTAGTTCAAAGGCGATCGAAGCCCCAACAATACCGCAACCAATAATTGCAACGCGAACCATTCAATTTTAGATTTTAGATTTTAGATTTTATAGCAACCGCCAAGACGGTTAGGACGTTGTTAATGGCTGAAACGATTGATTTTATTGCTTCTTCCTTCTTCCTTCTTCCTTCTTCCTTCTTCTATAGATTAACTGCTTCCTAGGTTGTGCCCGTATAAGCCTTTTTCGGGCGGGCAAGATGCCCGCCCCACAAGAAAACTGATTCTTTCTTTGTGGAACAGGCATCTTGCCTGTTCTTGACAATGATACAAGATGTGAGTTAAGGCTAATTAAGCTTTAGGAAGTAGCTGCAAGAAGGTATCGAAATCATTAACAGCTTTTTGATAGCTGGCCGTGACTTTTGCATAGTCAAAGTCTTTAGCAGCAAGATCGATGTTAACCAACTCGGTAAACAAACTCTTGGTCAAATCAACAGCTTGTTGTTGAGACTTAGGCAATAAACTCGCAGAGACCGTTTTCATGGTGTTGCGCAAGTCGCCTAGAGGCCCGTGAATGTAAGTTCTGGTATCAACCCAATTTCGCTGTTGAATTAGGGTGCCCAATTTGTCCATGCGCGATCGGAACTCTGTCAGAGTAGGAACATAGCGCTGAATTTGCTGGATCTGGGCTGTTGTGTAAGTCGTTGGAACTTTTGCTTCGACACTGCTGCAACTAACCAGAAATGCCATCAAAAACGCCATCATCAAGGCAAAAATTGAACGGGGACGAGTCATATCGATTTTAGATTTTAGTTTTTAGATTTCTCGTTTTCAGGCTCGGCCTGGGAATGCAGCTCGGCGAGGAGCTGGTTCACTGACCTAGCACCGAGAGTTATGTACAAAATATTATTTTACCTCCTGGCGGCGCAGAAAAGTTATCAGAGCATCGCCAACTTTTTCTGACCAATGTTCTTGAGGATAATGCCCCGCTTGTTCCAGTGTGACTAACTCTGCATTTTGCAGGGAACCGACTAGCTTTTGAGCAGGTTCAACACTCAGCCAAGGGTCTGTCAAACCCCACACAAATAAAGTTGGTCGAGTCCAGGCTTTCAATCCGGATTCAATTTCTGCCATTGACTGCGGCAATTGAATATTGCGGACTGTATTCATGAGCGATCGACCCGCATCCGAACTCTTCAAAAACGGGCGGCGGTAAACATCTAAATCTTTGTCTGATATCGTTTTGCGGCTGCCACCTTCGAGAGTTCTGTCAACCAAAAGCGGGTCTTGCGTCATCATGTCGCCAATAAAAGGCAGCCCCAACTGCTGCATTTTCCAAGGCAATTTTATATTTCCTGAAACTGGTGTATTGATGACAGCTAAACGCTCAATTTTCTCGGGATTTCGCAAAGCGTATTGAATACCGGCTGAAGCTAAAAATCCTTGGACAACGAGGTAAAATCGGTCTAATTCTATAGCTTGAATAAAGCCTGTGAGGGCGTCAACAAAAGCATCGGGAGTATAGGAAAAGTCGCGCTTGTCTGGTTTTGTCGATCGCCCGTAACCCACCCAATCTGGGGCGATCGATCTAAATCCCTGTGTCGCCAAATCCGGCATAATAGCAGTCCATGTAAAACTCTGGGACGGCAAACCGTGCAGCAGCAGTACGGGCGGTTTATCAGTTTTGTTAACCGGATTTGTTTCCCGATAAAACCATTGCAGCGGGCCTACTTCAACTATTTTCTCATCAATTGACATTATTTTACTGGTTATTTATCAAACAATAAGGCGGGGAATACCCGCCCTACTTACCTAATAGTTGGGTGCGCACAGAGTACCTTACCCAACTAAAATACAGCCGCCCTTAGAAATTCATTTCAGCAGCTTGAACTTTTTCGACCTGTTTCTTCTTGAGAACCAGCATAATTTGAGCCAGCATGGTCAAAGCCACGAAAGCCATCAATCCTTTAACGCGATCGGCACTTTGCAGCACAATCTCCACGTCTTTTTGACCGAAGCCGCCTACATTAGGATTGTTCGTCAAAAGTTCGCCTGCTGCAACTGTTTGTCCTTCGGTAACAATCAGTTCTGGACCTGCGGGAATCGTATCAACAACGGCTGCACCCTCGGCAGGTTGAATTGTCACTTGATAACCGCCATCTTCAGGTTGAGCAATCTTAGAAATGGTGCCAGCTACCGAAGCATTATAAACAGCATTATTGCTCTTGTCGCCAGTAGGATAAACCTGACCGCGGCCGCGGTTGCCTCCGACATAAATTTGGTATTTGCCGTAGTGAACCGACTTGTCTGTTTCCGGATTCGGCGACAAAACTGGGAATACCAATTCTTTGTACTGTTCTCCCGGCAGTGGGCCCACTAAAACAATATTTTCTTGGGTTTCGCTGTAAGGTTGGAAGTAAAGGCCGCCGACTTTTTCCTTCATTTCTTCGGGAATTCTGTCCTCGGGAGCAATCTTGAAACCTTCGGGCAACATCACAACTGCGCCGACATTCAAGCCGCCTTTGCTGCCGTCGCCGACAACTTGCTGCACGCTAGTATCGTAGGGAACTTTGACAATAGCTTCAAAAACTGTGTCAGGCAAAACAGATTGCGGTACTTCAACTTCAGTCGGTTTTGCACCGAGGTGACAGTTAGCGCAAACAATGCGACCTGTTGCTTCGCGGGGAGTAGCGGGTGCTGTTTGCTGCGCCCAGAAAGGGTAAGCAAATGCTGCTTGGGGATATGCGATGTCGCTGGTGAGGAAAAATCCTGCAGCTGCGATCGCAATTAAGGCAGTTTTCGCGATCGTCCTGGCACTGCGGCGAAATATCGCAGATAAATTAGTTTGTGGCATTAGAGTATTCAATCTCAAAGGTCAGACAATTTTGGATTTTGGATTTTGGATTTTGGATTTTGGATTTTGGATTTTGGATTTTGGATTTTGGATTTTGGATTATTAGACTGCTTTAGGGATGCACTTATCTGTGGTTTTCACCATTCACCCCCTATCTAAAATCTCAAATCTAAAATCCAAAATAGTTTAAGACCACCAAGGTGCTTCGCCGGTGCGGAAATCAGTTTCTTTCCAAGTTGTAAAAGCGATCTTGTCATCTGCGACAGTGGCGTGGGCCAGGGCCAGAGACAAAGGCGCTGGGCCGCGCACCACTTTGCCCTCATTGTTGTATTGAGAACCGTGGCAAGGACAGATAAACTTGTTTTCGCTAACATTCCAAGGCACGACGCAACCCAAGTGAGTGCAAACTGCATTGATGCCGTAGTCGGCCAGAGATGAGTCTTCTTTCACCACAAGATAAGTGGGGTCGCCTTTAAGACCTTGGGCTAAGGTGCGATCGCCCGCAGGGTGCGAAGTTAAATATTCGCTAACGATGATGTCGTTACCCAAGGCATCTTTAGCGGTCACTCCGCCGCCAACTGCCCCACTCGACGGAGGAACAAAATATTGGACAACGGGATAGAGTGCGCCGAGTGCAACACCTGTGACTGTACCGAACGTCAGCAAATTCATAAATTGGCGACGCCCCATATCGGGGACATCGGGATTTCCAGCAGAAGATTGAGCCATGACCTGCCTTTACGGTTTTAAGTTACGTTTGTTTGTTAGCTGTTAGCGAACCTGTACGTGCAGAGGAAGGAGGATAATTGCCGTTAATCTGCTCGCACAAATTTTAGGCCGCGAAAATTCCTTTTAAGAATGCGCCTTCCAGCCTTTATTAGAGTATTATTACATTTTTTGAACTTTGTCTTTTATTGTTTAATGGATTAACTCAGGAGCAACCATGACGGGCAAGGATTTACACCAGCTACTGCTAGAAAAATGGGGAAAGTCTTACGATATCAGATTGCGGCGGACGCGGGGCAAGATTTTTGTGCAAGTTATGTGGAAATATCTAGAACAGGCATCTTTTCCGATGACGGAGGCTGATTATTTCGAGCATTTGGATGCGGTGGCCAATTACCTCAACGGCTGGGGCAGCACGGCACAGGTGAGAGAATACATCGTCACTACTCGCGAGCGCCCGCGCTTGGGCAAAGCTGTCAGCGTTCCCCTAGATTTGGGTGAAAGAGCCTCGGAGTGGTTGCTAGACGAGTTTTGAATCACTCAGTCGATTTTAGATTTTAGATTTTAGATTTTAGATTGACTCCACAGCCGGGATCTGGGGGAGTTCCCTAAAGTTTTGTGTCGCGCCGCGGCTGGATTAGTTGAGCCCAAAGTCCCGAAAATCGATCGGCGAGCTTGTCATACGACTTGCCGCTGGTGAGAAACTAAGCTGTGGCGCATCTAATTTGCACAGGTGTTTTGATTCAAAGTCTTGTGTGGCGGGCTTTGCTGCGCGCGCCCAACTGTGGGATTTAAATGCTGCAACAGCTTGCGGGGCTTTTTAAATTTTGGGCGATCGTCCTTCATGCTTACCAAAATCATCGGAACCAATTTCTGTCAACAATTTCACATACAATGAGTGTCAGATATCTTGTGAAATTTAGGAGAATGTTGTAATGGGTGTTGCACTGGGAATGGTTGAAGTCTTAGGATTTCCCGCTGCAGTAGAAGTTGCGGACTCAATGGTGAAAGCAGCCCGTGTTACTTTAGTTCGCTATGAGAAAATAACCCGCGCCTACTGGACAATTATAGTGCGAGGAGATGTCTCTGAAGTGCAAGCAGCCGTTGCTGCTGGAATTGAATCAGTTAAAAAGGTCGATGGCGGAAAGTTGCTATCGTATCACATAATTGCTCGTCCCCACGAGAATCTGGATTACGTTTTGCCGATCGGCTACACGCCTGAAGTGGAACAGTTCCGAATGTAATCAAAGTTTTGACAAAACTTTGGTGTTGAATTATAATTTTCAGTAATTATAGAGGCGCGGGCGATCGCGTCTCTATATAATACATTTTTGGTCGCCGATAATTAATAATTAAGATATTTTTGTTTTATTTGAGTAGGAGGTAGCCAGAACATGAATATTACAGAGAAGAATCAACTAAATTTTAATCCTCAGAAAAAAATACCAAAATGGATTACTGTACTTGGAAAAATTTGCATATTATCCATATTAACTATTGGCTGTATCTTATTTTTATCAAAATATAACATAGCCGATAACATGACTATTCCCTTAAAGGAGTTTTCAAAGAATGAATACCCTGAAAATCCAGCCGACATCAGTAGTCATTACAGACAATATGCTGATCGGAGACTAACCCTTGTTAAAAAAGATGAAACTCATTTTGATTTTGTACTAGACCCTACTAATCCGCACACAGCTAAAATATCTTTTAAAAACATTGATGTGAGTTTATTTGTTCCAAAGAATCCAGATTGGGTAAAGAAAAATAAAAATTTAGAAACTATAGCTTTGGTCGATCGAGAATGGAATAGGCAACAAGTAAGTTTTAAGCCAGAATCAAGCAATATTGAAGTGTCAGGCGGTGACGGATTTGAAAAAAATAATTTAGTTTCTGTTGATTTGGCAAATAATTGCTTAAATGCTGGCTTGTGGGAGGTATTGCTATTTGTTAAGGAAGGAGAATTTAAAAAACTTTATTACCAAGGTTGGTTTACTTTCCCAAAGGGACATTACAAAAACATATTTGAGAATAACAATAAAGTTTCTTACTGGGAAAATTGGTATAAACTAGAACACTGGCAAAACCCGGCGGGGACTCCTATAGATTTGCCAGCATTAAGACAATTTAGCTCAGAAAAAGAAGTTCCGGCCCAGTTTCTGGCAGATGAGAGATTTATCACATCTGGAGAGCAAAACAGGAAATTCAAATTAGTTTTCGGTGATAATATTTTAACCTGGAAAGAATTACAAAATTCACAAGCTAAATTTGCATCTTTTGTTCCTCCAGGTCGATATGATGTAAATAAACCTTGGAGCAATGAGTTTTGGAGAATAGCAAATTTTGAAAAAGCTATTTTGAGAGATGTGAAATCTCCTGGCTCTAATCAAATTTTGCAGGAACTCGAACTAATATTCAAAGACAAAAGAACAGGTGAAAAAAATAGGTATATTGTGAGTGGATTCAATTTAGATAAAATTCCTCAGCTTGCTGTAAGTGACTATTCCAAAGGCTTGTATATGCCTATGGGAATTGGCATACCGCCTTTTTTTCAAAGTTATGAAGATTTAAAACAAGCTCCTCCTTTTCAAAGTCCTTATTTTAGTGTTTTACTTGACTCTCAAAATAAATGGATCAATCATCATGAAACTGCAATTGATGGCGTAGTCATGCATCGAGATCGGGATAATCCAGAATTACTACATTTTTATTTCCTCACCTACGAGCGTCACAGCTTACTCGGACACTATATAATTACAAGCAGATAAATAGGGAAATCTGATAACCCTGAAAGTATAAAAACTTCAAGGTTTTGAAATATTTCTACTGGTATTGGAAGCGGAGCAAGCAACCAAGATCAAACACGGGTGAGTAACCAGGATTTAGTATCAGATATCAACTTGACATCCCCGATTTCTTAAAAAAGTCGGGAACTCAATATTCTTTAGTTTAATCAACGTCCTAAAAGCTTCACCAAACCAACGCCGCCAAAATACAAGGCGAGCACCGCACCTCCTAAAAGACTTTGCGTTAAAGGGTCAGTAGAAGGCGTTAACACCGCTCCCAAAACTGCCGCTCCCAAGACTACATACCGCCAGCCCGAGAGCATTTGGTTGGAAGAAAATATGCCCAAAACACCGAGCAATACTTGGACAATCGGGATTTGAAAAGCTAAGCCGGTGCTGAACATTAACAGCAGCACAAATTTAAAGTATTTGTCTATCGACCACAACTCCTCTACAACATCCGCTCCATAGGTAACAAAGAAGTTAAGCGCCGCCGGAATCAGAGCAATGTAAGCAAATACTAACCCGCCCAAAAATAGGAAACTTGAACCGAAAAACACAGGCCCGAGCAACCGGCGTTCTTTGCGAGTCAAGCCGGGGAGAACAAACATCGCTATCTGGTAAAAAATAAACGGACTGGCGATGAGCAAACCGCTGTATCCGGCAACTTCGATAGAAACAAAGAAATACTCGCCGGGAGCTAGTTGCAGAAACTTGACGGGCCCGGCCGGTACTTCTAGCAGTTGCACGATGGGTTTAACTGTGAAAAAGCAACCGATTACAGCGATTGCTACTGCAATTAGCGAGTAGAAAAGTCGCTGCCGCAATTCTTCTAAATGGTCGAATAAAGACATTTCAACTTCGTCAGGAAGTTCGTCGAGAAATTCGTTTTCTAGGTCGCGGGAACCCATCGCACCGCCGGAGATTGGTGCAATGCTGTTTTCCGGGCTAATTACTTCGAGGTTGTTGTCGGAACCTTGTTCGGATGTCTCCAAGTTTGAGGGCGCAGTCATAGGGATTTTTGATTTTATTTAGGTTTTAGGTTTATTAGTCCTGGACGTAGGTAGATTCAAAAACCCGGTTTATGGGTGAACTTCTATGGCTCACAACAAAGATTTTGACTCTTAACTGGGTTTTTTGGGCAAGCGTCCTATTTATGCAAACTGCGGGCGATCGCTCTTTTACTTTAACTCCAACCTGGCTTTTTTTGGTGGACTTTTGCCACGTACCAGGTATAGTCATCGGGCTGGGATTCTGACACTGCTTTGAGAATGCAGGGCAAGCGATCGCGATCGCGGTCATTTTCCGCTTCCCAGTACAATCAATAGTATAAGTCGCTGTAGAAACTGCCGCGCTTGCCTTCTTTTTTCCCTGCCGCTAAAACATCGTCGGGCTTGCAGTTTCAGGCAAAAAGTTCGTAAACTTGCCGCCTCACCAATCTGGCGTCATTTTTAACGGCAAGCAGCGAGTTTTTGGCGAGGGCTGCACCCGATTCTTTGGCAATACCAAGGTAGCGCCAAACGGTTTCCTCTAGGTCTTTACCGTTGACTGTTAAGTCGATTTTAAACTGAAATGTTGCACCATGCTCAATCAGCTTTTTATGAACAGGCAAGATGCCTGTTCCACAAAGAGTTAATTTTCTTGTGGAACAGGCATCTTGCCTGTTAAGCGAGAATGGTGCAAGATGTGAGTTTTAAACTATTTTGCTCCCTTGGCCAATCAAGCGGCGTAGTATTAGGAAAGTCCGCGCTGCCACACGTAAGGTATAATGCGCGATTCGAGTTTTTCGGCGGTGTCGAACTCGGCGAAAAACTCGGCAATTTGTCATAGTTTAAATTTAACCATCCCCGCCGAATGTAAGCTTGAGTTTCGGCCGGTGGCGATTGGATTCTCTGCTTCCAGTCAGAAAGTTTTGTTTCTAATTCGTTTTGGTTAAACATGATTTTTTTAACTGTCAATGCCGATCGCAATTTTGCCGACAGCGCGGCCCGTTTCGCTGTAAGCGTGGGCTGCTGCTACTTCTGCTAAGCTGTAAGTGCGATCGACAATCGGCTCAACTTTACCGGATTCTATTAACTCCCGCAAAACCTCTAAATCGCTGGTGTTGGCATTGGCTACAATTAATTTAGCTTTCTTCCCCGATACAAACCAGCTCGTTAACATCGGTGCGAGGTTTTCGACACTCGGCAAAGTCGAGATATAAACTCCCTCCGGCTGCAGCACATTTTCGCATTCAGCAAATGTTCTTGTCGCGACCGCATCCAAAATTATATCATATTTTTCGAGCTGTTGAGTAAAGTCAATTTCTGCATAATCCAGGACTAAATCTGCTCCCAAACTCTTGACAAATTCTGTGTTTTTAGCGCTGCAAACTCCCATTACTTCCGCGTTCATTGCTTTGGCAACTTGCACGGCAAAACTGCCGACTCCGCCGGAAGCGCCGTTAATCAATACTTTGTTTCCTGCTTGAATTTCACCCAAATCCCTGAGCGATTGCAAAGCAGTTAAACCTGCAATCGGCACTGCTGCTGCTTCTGCGTGAGTGATGTTTTTAGGTTTAATTGCCGCACTGGATTGTGGCACGACAGCGTACTCGGCACAAGCACCGCCAGTTATGGGATTTAAGAAAGTATAAACTTCATCTCCGGGTTGAAAGTGGGTGACTTCCCGGCCAACTTCCACCACAACTCCCGAGATGTCAGAACCGACTATTCTAGGAAAGTTATATCCTGTCAATAGTTGCAGGTGTCCTTGCCGGATTTTCCAGTCTACGGGATTGACGCTGCTAGCGCGAACTCGCACTAACAATTCGTTGGATTTGGCGATCGGCTTGGACAATTCTCGGTACTGCAATTCCTCGGCGGAACCGTAGCGATCGAACGCAACTGCTTTCATGGCAAATTTTCCGGCCTATTTTTAATAAAAGACTCAATCCTGTACAACAATTACACCACATTCTATCTAAATGTGACAAAGTAAATTGAGTCAGCCTTGTAGCAGCGGGCGAGTGAGGTAGGCCCGATGCCCGATGCCCGATGCCCTATGCACGTCGGAACATGTTACTGAGAAAGGCTATAGCATTCTTAGCAATATTTCATAACGATCTACTGATGGGTTAGAGGTAATAGAGACAATCTTTTGGGAGTAGAGACAAAAACGATTGGTTTCCAACGCTTGGCTGATTTAAGAAACCACGTGCCTCTCACCACGTTGTCTAATTAGTTCCTCATCATCTAGACGATAAAAAACATGAACACAGTTGCGACCTTTGCCTTTGGCGACATAACAAGCTGCATCAGCCGCCCCCATAACCTCCATCAAATCTTTGCTGGTGTGGTTAATGGCAACAACTCCAATACTAACCCCGATGCTCAAGGTTTTGCTATCCCAAATAAACCGAAACTGATGCACTAGGTCTTTGAGTTTTTCCGCAATCTTAGCTGCTTGAGAGAGGGGGCATTGAGTAAGCAAAAGACCAAATTCATCACCTCCCAAGCGAGCCAGTGTGTCATTAGCACGAACTCCCTTTTGTAAAAGTGTAGTGATTTGGCGCAGTAGCTCATCGCCAGCAGCATGACCTGCGGTATCGTTAACAAGTTTGAACTGATCTAAATCTAAATAACAGAGAGCGTGCTGCTGATTGCTATCTTGACAAGAGACGATCGCCTCAATTAGTTGCTGCTCAAATCCTCGACGGTTGATTAAACCCGTCAGAGCATCGTGAGTGGCTTCCCAAGAGAGTTGACGAGCAAGATTGCGCGATTCGGTAACATCATGAAAGACGATGACTGCCCCGAGAATTTGACCTTGGCGGTCTCGAATCGGTGCTGCTGAGTCCTCAATGGCATACTCCGTCCCATCGCGCGCAATGAGAATAGTATCGTTAGCTAAGCCCACAATTGGCTTCTCCAACAGAGCCTTGGCGATCGGATTCTCTACTGGCTTTCGCGTTACTTCATTGACAATTACAAAGACTGCAGACAGGGGGAGTCCCTGAGCCTCATGAGCCTTCCACCCTGTCAGTTGCTCAGCGATAGGATTGAAATATCGCACATTACCTTGAGCATTGGTAGTAATAACTGCATCACCAATCGATTGGAGGGTCACTTGAGCTAGTTCTTTTTCGGCAAAGAGGGATTCTTCGAGACGTTGGCGTTCTTCGATTTCTCTCAAGAGACGTAAATTCTGCTCTTGGAGGCTTTGTTGCAACCGTCGGATGGTTAGGTGAGTTTCGACACGAGCTAATACTTCTTCGACTTGAAACGGCTTAGCAATATAATCTACGCCACCAACAGCAAGCCCCTGAACCTTATTGAAAGTTTCATTGAGAACACTCAAAAAAATTATCGGAATGCCTGCGGTTTTCTCGTCAGATTTTAATTGTTTACAAACTTCATAGCCATCCAAATCAGCCAATTTAATGTCGAGTAAAATTAGTTCCGTCCATGGCGATTGGGCGGCTCGGATCGCCATGGCGCCTGTTGTGGCACTGCGAACTTTATAACCATGTGCGCTCAAAGTATCTCTGAGAAGACGCAGGTTATCAGGCAGATCGTCAACAATTAAAATATTACCTCGGTAGTTGGTAACTGGATCGCTAACCCGATCGCTAGTTCTATCGACAATCCTACTGATTTCCATACTTTCCTGCTAGAGGACTACAACCCTATGAACAAGAGTATACTTGAATTATTAGGGTATCCACTCACTTGACGTAGAAAGAAGTCATACGATCGCAGATTTCTAGGACTGGCACGGTGGCAGGGCCCCTACAAAATCTGACTTGTTCACGTAGGGATAATCCCCCCGCGATTGCCCTTCTTCGTTTCGCGTAACATCAGGAGAACCTTTTTTCCCAGCCGATTTATGAACAACCACATTTCTTACAGGGCAAGTCTACTCCTCATTGCGATCGGATGTCTCGTGCTGCTGGGTTAGCAATTTGACATCTCCCTACTCAAAAGTGGTTTTCCCGGTAGGACTTCGACCAGGAAGCGGGCAATGGCAGAACTCAATCGCTAAGCACTTCAGCACTGATTAATAATTCAGGTTAGGTATGATAACACAAATCTTTGAAAGTGGAGGATTCATTCCTCACGGTCACTGCTATCTCTGGCAAACAAACTTAGTAGGATTACATATTTTATCCGATGGTTTAATCGCTTTAGCTTACTACTCCATCCCAATCATGCTAATCTACTTTGTGCGACAGCGCCAAGATACTCCATTTCAGAAAGTATTTTTTCTGTTTGGCGCCTTCATAATTGCCTGTGGTACAACTCATCTCATGGAAATTTGGACGCTTTGGTTTCCTACTTATTGGCTTTCGGGAGGAATTAAAGCTATTACTGCTCTGATTTCTATATATACTGCATCTGAGCTAGTGTTTTTAATTCCATCAGCCTTAGCTTTACCTAGTTCAGCTCAACTTATAGCGGCAAATCAAGCCTTAGAGAAGGAGATCAACGATCGCAAGCGAGCTGAAAACGATCGCAAACAAATTGAGGTGGCTTTACGAAACAGTGAAGAGCAGTTTCGCAATGCGTTTGAAAATGCGTCAATTGGAATGGCGATCGTTTCACTTGATGGGCACTGGGTTAAAGTCAATCCTGCCTTATGTCAGATTGTGGGCTACTCCTCCGAAGAGTTGTTAGCGTTAACTTTCCAAGACATTACCCATCCCGACGATTTAGACCTGGATCTTAGTTATGTACATCAGCTATTAGCAGGAACAATTTCAACTTACCAAATGGAAAAACGGTATTTCCATAAACAAGGACATATAATTTGGATTCTTCTTAATGGCTCGCTAGTACAAGATGAACAGGGAAATCCACAGCATTTTATTGCTCAAATTCAAGACATTACCGCTCGAAAAGAAGCTCAAAAGACGCTAGAGCTTCAGAGTGTTATTATGCATAACATGGCAGGTGGAGTGTGTTTAATTAAAGCCTCAGAACTCACGATCGTCTACACCAATCCCAAATTTGACGCTATGTTTGGCTACACAGAGGGTGAACTCGCAGGTCAATCGGTTGGTGTAATAAATTATGTCGATACAGAGGTTACACCAGATGCAAGCGTTCTAGATATTGTCACTCAAATCAATCAGAACGGAGAAGCAAAATATGAAGTCTGCAATAAGAAAAAAGATGGAAGACTTTTTTGGTGCAGAGTTCATACATCCATGTTTGAGCATCCTGAATACGGAACTGTATATGTTGCCGTTCAGGAGGATGTGACAGAGCTCAAACAAGCTGAGCAAGCCTTGCTTGCTACCACAAATCGCCTCAACTTTCTCCTGAACTACAGCCCCGTCGTTATTTTTAGCTGTAAACCTGGTGGCAATTATGAAGCAACGTTCATCAGCGAAAATATCAAAGACGTATTTGGCTATGAAAGCATGGCGTTTTTAGGAGATGATGAATTTTGGGTGCATAACTTACACCCAGATGATGTAGAACGAGTGCTTAATGGCTTAGCCAATCCATTCGTCAATGATTTTTATTTACATGAATACCGTCTTCGTCGCTCAGATGGGGTTTATCGCTGGATACTATGTCAACTCAGACTAATTCGAGATCGTGCAGGTAGACCAGTGGAAATGTTGGGATATTTAATTGACATTAGCGATCGCAAACAAGCCGAGTTGGAACTTGAGCAAGCTAAAGAATTAGCAGAAACAGCAAACCGAGCCAAAAGTATGTTCCTGTCCAATATGAGCCACGAACTCCGTACTCCTCTCAATGCTATTTTGGGATTTACGCAATTGATGAGTTACGATCCTGTTCTGACTCCCGAACTCCAACAAGATCTGGCAATTGTCAATCGTAGCGGCGAACATTTATTGGAATTGATTAACGACATTTTAGATTTATCCAAAATAGAGAGCGGACAGATGACACTCTATCTTTCTGACTTCGATCTAAAAAAATTGCTGCGTTCTATTGAACAAATGTTGCAATTTAAAGCCAAATCGAAAGGATTGAAAGTAATTGTCGAGCGAGACCCCAATCTTCCCCAATTTGTGCATACCGATGAGAAAAAACTGCATCAAGTCTTAGTCAATCTGCTGGGTAATGCGATTAAGTTTACTAATAAAGGAAGCGTCACCTTACGAGTAAGATCGGAACAGAGCGACCAAACCTCCTGTCGCCTATGTTTTGAAGTTGAGGATACTGGAGTGGGAATTGATCCAACAGAAGTTGACAGCTTATTTAAGCCGTTCGTGCAAGCTGAAGCTGGGAATAACTTGAATCAAGGTACTGGTCTAGGTCTAGCTATCAGCCAAAGATTTGTCCAACTCATGGGTAGTCAGATTCAGGTTCAAAGCACATTGAATCGGGGCAGCATTTTTTACTTTGAACTTGGGGTAAACTTACCTCAAGCAGTCTGCCTTGCCTCAGAATTGCCTCAACAAAGAGTGATTGGTATAGCTGCAGGACAACCAACTTACCGCATCCTTGTTGTGGAAGATTTAGAGGAAAATCGTCGTTTATTGGTCAAACTCCTTACCTCAGTCGGTTTTGAGGTGCGCGAAGCAACACAGGGAGTTGAAGCACTCGAAATCTGGGAAAGTTGGTTCCCAGAGGTGATTTGGATGGATCTACGAATGCCGATCATGGATGGCTACACAGCTACCAAACGCATTAGAGAACACCCTAAGGGACAAGAGACTGTGATTATTGCTTTAACTGCCAGTATTTTTGAAGAAGATCGAGAGAAAGCTCTTATGGCTGGTTGTGACGAGTTTATGAGCAAGCCCTTTCAGGAAAGGCTCGTCTTTGACAAACTCGCTCAATACTTGGGAGTACAGTACATCTACACAGCGGTAGGAAAAGAGCCCCAAAAACTAGGTGTTTACACTTTATCTCCAGAAGATATAGCCGTGATGTCCTCTGAGTGGTTAGAAGAAATGTATCAAGCTGCTTACTATCTTGATACCGAAGCCATGAACGAGTTGATTACAGAAATTCCCGCATCTCAACCAACCCTTTCCAGTGCGCTAATTGATGCTGTCAATAACTTTAACTCTGACCGAATTATGGAGTTAATTCGACCTCTGCTCCCGAATCCCGTTTAGTTATCGAGTTTAAGGACAAAGAAGCTATAGTGCTCTAAAGCGGGTCGATCGCACTCCCGCCAGCGGGCCCATTGCCTCACGCCGGATTTCTGTCTGGAGGCCTCCAAGAGTCGATCGCCCGCTGCTACAAGGCTGACTCAATTTTCTGTCACATTTATATGGAATGTGCTATATGATACAGCAATTCTATTTCGTTTGTGAAGGGGATTTATTTTTTTATTAACCGCAGAGGGCGCAGAGGGCGCAGAGAAAGAGAAAAAATAGAAATAGAGATAGAAAAATGATTGATTTAACCGGAAAGGTAATTTTAGTAACTGGCGGATCGAAGGGAATTGGTGCAGTGACGGTTCGGACTCTGGTTAATGCTGGGGCTGAGGTGATTTTGCATTACTTTCGCAGTCAAACTGAAGCTGAAGCGGTAGCAGCAAGTGTGGCGCGCGATCGATGTTATTTATTAGCAGCAGATTTGATGCTGGAAAACGTGGCATCGATTTTGTGGCGAGATGCTTTAAAATGGCGCGGTCATATTGATATTATAGTTAACAATGCTGGAATTATGCAGTCAGGAGGTATAGAGGACGAGTTCGATATTTGGTCGTCAGCTTGGCAGCAAACTCTACAAGTTAATTTAGTTGCAGTTGCCGACTTGTGCCGGGAAGCAATTATTTATTTTAAAACTCGCAGTGGAGGTACAATTATTAATATAGCAAGTCGCGCTGCTTTTCGCGGCGATGACCCGAATTATCTGCACTACGCCGCGTCAAAAGGTGCTATTGTGGCTTTAACTCGCAGCATTGCTAGAGGGTTTGCGGCTGATAATATTTTGGCTTTTACAGTTGCACCGGGATTTGTCAGTACAGAAATGTCTAATCAGTTTATTCAAAAGTTCGGCGAAGCTGATATTATTCGCGATATCCCGATCGGCAAAATCGCTCCTCCTCAAGATGTTGCCAATGTGATCGCGTTTTTAGCGTCGGGTTTGGCTGGGCACGCTACCGGGACTACGATCGATATTAATGGAGCCTCTTACGTGCATTGAGGCGATCGCACAACTTGCACAAAACATCTAATTGTAGGGTGCGCCGAAGAGCTCTTTACGACTACCTCCAAAGACTCACGAACGCGCATTTTCCCACCCAATAATTTATCACTTTAGCAAGACGCGAAAACAGCAACAAATGAATTAAGTTGATATAAAATGGTACCTTGAGGGAAACTGAATTATGACAGCCGATAACAAAACCCAAACCAAACGAGTTGCCATACTCATCGAAAATGCAGTGGAAGATTCAGAATTTCTAGTTCCTTACAATGCCTTAAAACAAGCAGGATTTGAAGTAGTTGTCCTCGGTTCTCGGACAAACGAAAAGTATGCAGGCAAACAAGGAAAACTTGCCATGCAAGCTGACGGAACTACCACTGAAGCAGTGCCCGCAGAATTCGATGCAGTGATAATTCCCGGCGGTATGGCTCCCGATCAAATGCGGACTAATCCCAATACAGTAAGGTTTGTACGAGAAGCATTTGAGCAAGGAAAAATCGTCGCTGCTGTTTGCCACGGCCCGCAAGTTTTGATTGAAGCCGACGTGTTAAAAGACAAAAAAGCCACAGGTTTCTTGTCAATCAAAAAAGACATGAGCAATGCCGGAGCTAACTATATTAACGAAGCTTTAGTAGTTGACGGCAACTTGATCACTTCCCGCCAACCGGGAGATTTAGCAATATTTACTACCGCAATTCTGGCTCGCCTCGGTTACGGCGGAAAAGAAGTCGGTTTGCCAGAAGAAACTGACACAAATGCAGAATGGTGGAAATTAGCTAATGGTTGGGGTGGCTCAACACAAGGCGACATTGTTAAAGGTTTGAATACCGCCCTCGCAGGGGAACGCTATTCTTGCGAAGCCTTTCAAAATTATGCGGAAAAAACCCAAGATAGCGAGTTGCGATCGTTGCTTGCAGAAATCATTCAAAATAAACAGCACCACATCCTCGCTCTCGAAAACCGCCTCAACTATTTCGGCGAAAAACCCTCAATTCCCGCCCAAATTGCTGACAAATACGCTAAATTAAAAGCCTCGATGCAAGGAACCGATGAAACGTTCTTGTTGCGGAGCACTCTGGGTGATTTGCAAACAGGTGTTGTTGATATTAACAACCTGCGGGTGAAGTTCACAGATCCCGTATCAACTGCCATTTTGACAGAGATAGAATCGGATTTGTCTAAGTGCGAGCAAGCCGTTGCTAAACTCTACCGAACCCGTGCGGTTTCCCAGGAAATTAAGTCGCCTAAACCTTCGACTAGCCCCGCTGTAAAAATGTAATCAGCAAGCGGATAAATAAGTTTGTAGTTGTCCTGAGGGATTAAAACCCCCACCAAGAGCGCAACTACAAACTTGTTATGTAATAATAAAATATAGGCCTTTGCGGTAAAATAAAACCCCAGACTAAAAAGCAGACACTCAAGTAACTGCTAGGTGGAGCGTTTTATTAAAGGGGTGGTATTTTTGTTTCAGCGGGACACGGCGGGTTTGAAGGAACCTTGCGCGACTCGGGGGCGATCGCATTTGGCACAACCGAAGCCCAAGAAATGATGCTAACTCGGGATTTATTAGTAGCCGAATTGCGGCAGTGAGGCATAGACACTTTCTTCGTGCCGATATTCTGAGTTTGTCTGAGCAATATTTATCACCACAACTAACAGCAAAGCGCTGGCAGCCTTTCCGAATTCACCTCAAATTTACGTGCAAGAAGCAGTCGCAGAAGGCGTCAACCACGACCTAGCTTTTTGCCAAATGTGTTTAGAAACAAATTATCTCAACTTTGGCGGTGCAGCCAAGCCAGAACTATTTAACTTTGCCGACATGGGAATCATCAGCCCTACAAATTCCGGCATCTCATTTCCCGACGCCCGGACAGGAATTAGAGCGCAAATTCAGCACCTCAAAGCTTACGGCAGTACAGAACCCAATACGGTTCAGTTAAGGCTCAAATAGTGGTAAATTAGGTATCGTGTCCAAAAATGGAGAGCAAGTAAGGTGCATCTCAAAGAATTCTCATTAGTATCTCCCAAAATCCCAAGTAGAGAGATATT
>Ga0247770_1000326_pt1 | contig 46976 bp, 11 predicted proteins | sample UWRJL136409B6_FD_179943 | JGI IMG/M metagenome (GOLD analysis project Ga0247770, IMG submission 179943) | Plant litter microbial communities from Arlington Agricultural Research Station in Wisconsin, United States - UWRJ-L136-409B-6 | ecosystem: Environmental > Terrestrial > Plant litter >... | reverse complement strand
TTATTAAATTATTACTCTAATTCACCTAGTTAGGTTAAAAAAAACCTTTAGTTTTTCACAGATAGAAATAGAAATAGTATAGTGGTAAATAGCGTAATATTAATTAAAAAGGTTCCCAGTTCGAATTACATTTATAAAAGTGAAAAAAAAACTGTAAATTATAAAATAAAGCCTGTAAACCCTGTAGAATAAAGTCTGTAAACTCTGTAAAAGAAAGCCTATAAACTTATTACAACCTGCACCTAACACAAGCCTTAAAAGGACTGGCGCAGGTTAAGACAGAACGTATAGCAAGACGCTAACAGGTAAGGGGCGTTCCAAAAACGGCTTGTTAAGCTAACACTCCTAAACAGGGGTTCAATGTCACTATAAGTCGCTGTCACTATAATACACAGAGGTAAGTCTAAACAGTAAGATATAAATAAACAATTAAATATTAGCGTAAGGAACCAGAGTCCCTTACAGTAGTTATAAGCATAATTATAACTATCTATACTAACTAGCCAGAGGTACCTTATACCTTACTTAATAACTTATTACTTAGTAAGGAACTAAACAACCTGCTACTAAGCACCTCTTACTTAAAGGTCTCACGAATACTTAATAAGTAAGCACCTTTACTAAAATTAAACAGCTACTAATTAATTGTAAGGGTTTTAAGTCTTTACACCCCTAGCCTAATATACAGTACTGTGCGTACTATCTTCCTACACTATTCCTTATATAGGGGATTTATCAGGCTGTTCCAGCCTAAGTAACAGCCTATAAGGTCGTTACACAATTCCCCCTTTTTAATATTCTTTTCCCATAAAAAATCCTAATAAAAACGTTTCCTTTCTTTAACGTAACTATACCTACTAATTATATATAAAAGTGCACTTTAAAAAACAGCACCTTTTATCACTGTAACCTTACAGACTTTACTTTAACTTTTAAATTGTAAATGTTACCTTATGGTCGTTATTTTTTAAAATCGCTTTTTTATCTTATTATTACATAGTTAAACAGTTACTTTAAATACTTATTAATAAGGGCTTTATCTTTATATAACACGTTTAGTTACAGTAACGTTTTCCTTTAGCAGCTCCTTTTTAAGAAACGCTGTCTTAATATTAAGCACGACACTGTTACACAGAACTTAAAGCTGAAAACTCAAAAGCTTTACAAAACTGTTACCTGACTTAAACGGATTAAAGTCTAACGCTGTTAGATGGAAGAGTAAGCTTTTTCTACGTTTAACTGGGAGGTAGAGATCCTTCACTTCCAGGAGTAAAAGGAGGCTTATCTGGCCGCTCCTCCTAAAACTAATAAGTCCTTTAACTAAGGAGGTTTTTTAACAGGAACACCTGCCAGTTCTTTTTTTAAGGAGACATTACAGCCGATAACTTCTTTTTAACTTAATTTATAACTCCTTTTTCCAGTATGTAAAGGGCAGCCCTTTTTTTTTACTAACTTATTTTTTATATAAAGCTTACCAGGAGCTTTAGAGGTCTGGCCTCTTTATTAAATCTAAGGTCCTTATAACCCTGGTTAAGGGTTCTAATAAATGTCCTTCCGTACCTATTAAGGAGTTTCCTACCACTTTTTAGGCTTTAAATCCCATAATAATCTTACTCTTTAATATAGTAATTTAAATGTTAAATTTTATCTTATTCCTAGTTCTTATTATTAGTTTTAATTAGTTCAGATTTTTTTAGTGGAATTTTATAATCAGGTCTAAGCACTTAAGATTTTTAACTAACTCTTATAAGTTACTTTCAGGGCTGTAATCTAACCACCTAACGAGATATTTAAACATATTCTTTCCCTTCTGTAAATCTATAACTTCCTTAATGTTATACTTATCCTTATTAATGTTAATCTTAATCTTCTTTTTTAAAGGAACTCCCTTTAAAGTAGGTTTTAAAAGTGAGATGTGAAAAACCTTAATCTATACCTTTATACTAGCAGGTAAGTCTAGTTTGTAATTAAAGGTAGCGACTTTTTTCTTAATTTAAAACAGTCTGTACCTTTTAAAGTTAAGCTTCTTATTAAGCCGTTTTAAATGCAGGTTTTGTGAAAAAAGGTAAACGTAATCCTCCTTTTAAAAAGTCAGTCCCTTAACTTATTTACTATTATAATAAAGTCCTTTCTTAAATATTAATTACTTAGTTTAGTGTGTATTAGTAAACTTCTTTATTCGTTTATATGTAAACTTAAGTTTGGCTTATAAGTGGTCGTGTAGTTTTTACATCCAGTTTACACAGACTACAGCTTAGGGGGCACTAGTAAGCGGGCTTTAATAAAGCTTAAGCTCCTTACTGTAATTAATAAAGAACGGTAATATACCTGTTAACTTAACTAACGTTATATTATAAGCTATCTATACTGTTAGTAATAACTTAAGTTAATTATCTTATTTAAAGTTAACATATATTTAAAGATATATTATAAGTATTTAATTAACTTACTCTGTTTAGCCGTCTGTTTATAGGTGGAATGTTATTAAAAGCTTACTTTTCACACCTATTTTTTATATTAATCCTTATTAAAACTTTAACATAATTAGTTTATCTTAATCCGTAACAATATTATCTAGCTAAAGGTGTTATAAAACTACCTCTTTCTTAAAGACGTAAGCGAGTTACTCCACTATTATATCCTTTAAGGTTAGTAAAAAATAAGCCTACTTTATTAATCTATTAACTATTATAAGGACTTAGTTATAGGTAACTCTTATAACAGGGTCTTTAAACTCTAGGATTTTAGTAATAAAGTTAAGTAAGATGGAGTTCCATAACACTTATAATACAGGGAGTGGTTTAAGAAGTCTATACAGCTTATAATGTTAATTTTACTTCCTATAACAGATATTACAGTTATTTACCACTTCCTTAACCAGCTTCTTTATTCCTAAGAAGGTGTACACTTATTAAGCCTATATTAAAGTCTTAGCTTAGCCTATATATCCTTTAAGTTAAGACTTATAAACCTATTAGATATACTCCTTTTTCTTAACTAAGTTGTAAATATACGGTTTCTCTTAATATTAAAGCTTTACTCCTAATTTAAACGTACCGTTTATACCTTCTAACAGCTATTCTAACTAATAACTAATTTCATTATGGTTTAGATACTTTAAACATTCCTTACCACAGTCTTATAAGTACCTTAAAAAGTCTTTTAAAGGGTACTTATACTTATAAGTTCCTTTTATTATCCTTCTTACTTAAAAGTCTTATTATTACTAATAGATGTTATACTCTGTTTATAAGTTTATACAGATATTAATAATTTATTCTAACGTTTAATTATCTAATACTTATAATATATACTCTAATATACCGTTCTTAACTTCGTTAAATATAATAACAGAGACTAGGACCAGATTAACATCCTTATAATCCTGTTTTTAATTAAGAGTATTAACTTACTTATTATCTTTTCCTTTAACGTAGTGAATCTAAAAGTGGAACGGGGCTATTAACTTTACCTATTATATTTATTATAGGCTAAGTTCCTTTATTAGGAAGTATTAAAGGTTATTATAGTCTGAAAAGACCTAAACCGGTTCTTTTATACCACTTAGATATAATACCTATTTAATAAAGTATTAAATAATTACTATCAGTTCCTTATTATAAATTAGATATTATAAGGCTAGGCTGTAGATTCCTTTTAATAAGAAGGTAATTAGGTGGCGTTTTTTATCGTCTTAGACTTAGTTAAGTTCTTTACCGATTATAAATTCTAAAAAGTCTGTCTTAACTCAGAAAGGCTTTAAGAAATCAGGGAGGGCTAGGACTAACGTTATAATAAAGGTGTATTTAAGGTCTTTAAACACCTTCTATTATCTATTAGTCCACTTAAACAGCTTTCCCTTACTTATAAGTTCGTGGAGTAGTTTTATAATTTTCGTAAAATACTTAATAAAACAGTAATAAAAGTTTATAAAGCTAATAAAGGCTTATAACTCTTTTTAATTCTTTAAAGTAAATTAATCCCTAATTACCTTTATCTTCTCCACTTACATTTTAAGCTTCTTAAAGGTTACTTTAAACCTTAAATAATTTAATTCCTAAACGTAAAAGTGGCTTTTCTTTAAATTCACTGTTAATTTCACCTTTTTAAAAGTTATTAAGACCTGTCACATATATTTTTAATGTTCTTCTAAAGTTTTAAAATAAACTAAAACGTTATTTAAATATATAAAGATAAACTTATTAAAGAAGAGGCAGAGAACATTATTAATAAGGTTTTAAAAAGTTATAAGGGCGTTTATTAATCTTATTAATATAACACAGTACTGGTAATACCTGTTATAAGTCTGAAAAGCCGTTTTATACTTATCTTTTTCCTTTACTTTAACGTAATTAAATCCTATAGGGAAATTAAGGCTAAAGAATTAATTTACCTTAATAATCCATTCTTACATTTCCGTAATAAGTGGTAATAGGTAGCGATTCTTAATCGTATCCTCATTTAACATTTAGTAATTAATAACTATACGTAACTTACTATCTCCCTTTTTTAAAATAAACAGCACTAGGTACCCTACTGTGACGACCCTGCAGGCCGTCACTTGGGCCGGGGCGGCCCGACGAATCCCCCGCAGAAGGAACAGTGTGGAAAGACGGTGCATACTGTCCAGGCGCACTGGGCCAGGGGTGTAAAGACCCGAAGCCCCTACGACTAATGAGGCGCTGCTTGCAGTATGCTGAGTGCTTGCATCGTAAGTAGGAGAAACCTCACAAGCAGGACGCTTACGCAGTGTAGAGTGCTTACGTAATAAGCACTTGCGACATTATAAGCAAGGTACGAAGTACCTCCTAGTTAGTTAATATAGATAGTTATAATTATACTTATAACTACTGTAAGGGACTTTAGTTCCTTACGTTAATATTTAATTATTCATTTATATCTTACTGTTCAGACTTACCTCTATATATTATAGTGACAGTAACTTATAGTAACATTAAACCCCCCGTTTAGGAGTGTTAGCTTAATAAGCTGTCTTCAGAACGCCCCTTACCTGTTAGCGTCCTATTATACGTTCTGTCTTAACTTATATTAGTCCTTTTAAGGCCTGTGTCGGGTATAGGTTGTAATATAATACTAACGTTAAGTTTTAAACGCTGTTTGTTAAATTCCTAAATATTACCTCTCTCTTACTAACATATTAACTTCCAGAAAAGGTAAGGAGATTAAGGAGGCGTAAACCCAGCTTTAACTCCTTATTATTAACAAACTAACTACACGCCTTAAAGACCTGAACCTTAACTAGTAGGGGCTAGTTAAGGAACTTAATAAAGCCTTCCCTAAAGATATTAAAAGCTATATTAGTCTTATTAAAAAACTTTAAGCCTAACTTAATACTGTTAAGCTAAAGAATAACGACTTTAAGGGCTTATAAAAAAGACAAGTGAAACTCCCTCTGCTGTTACGCTTTAAAGGAGACTTTGCGTAACTGGAGTCCTAAATAGCCTAGCTTTAGAGTTATATTACTTATTACGATAAGCAGTTCTTTAAAGAAGAAGGAAAGGTTAGGTTTACCAGAGCCTTACTAGATAGAGTAGCTGTTTACTGGTACAAACCTTATGTAAAGGCGATTAATAACTTCTTTATAAACAGAGCACGTAAAGAGGCCCTTAAGACTTAGGCTCTTTTCGACGATTTCGATATGTTTATTAACTAACTCTAGACTGAGTTTAGAGAACTGGACGCCCTTAGACGGGCTAAACAGCGCCTTATAGCCTTAAGGCAGACGTCCTTAATCCTTAAGTTCTCTATACGATTTAAATTAGAAGTAGTAAAGATTAAGCTTAGCTAAGAGGCCTTAGTAATGCTGTTTTAGAGCGGCTTGAAGGAGTACGTTACTGGAGACCTTTACTAAGAGGACTGACTAAACTGTCTTTAAAAGTTAGTTAAGATAGCTATTAAGGCTGATAATCGGTATTATAATTACTATTATTATAAGAACTTCTGGAAAGAACAGACCTCTTATTAGTTAAATAAATTAAAAAAGGGGAGTTAGTTAACTACGACAGGTTATCACTCCGGGTTAATAGATATTAGTATAGTGAACTATTAGAACCGACTTAACTATAATAAGCTGTAACGATAATAACAGTAAAAGCAGTTTAAGGACCTGTTACAGGTCTAATGTTTTAACTGTAATAAGAAAGGATATATAATATAATAATACCTGTTATTAAAGTAAATTAGTTAAAAACCTGTTTTAGAAGGAGGAAAGCACGTTAGGTTTAACTTAGGAGATATTTATGTTAAGATAATAGGTAATAAAGAGGATTATACTTAGATAGATAAGTGTAACTTAGGAGACGAGGAAGAAGAAGAAGAACCCTAAGACGTAATGTATCTAGTCTTTAAGGGTGTTTTAGAAGAGTTAGTTATAAAGGTGTAAGTTACAGAAGACTAACTTTAAGGTGGAAACTTAGAATTATTAAAGGTGTAGGTTACAGAAGACTGACTTTAGGAAGAGATGTTCCAATTAGCTATAGCAGGCCTTAAAAAACTTACCTTATAAGTTTAGAAACTAAGGAAGTCTAAGAAGGACCCTGGTTTAGACCTTACTAAAATAGTAAAAGGAGTCGAATAATTAGCCCTTTAAGCTACTTAAGCGGTGAAGTAAGCCTTAGAAGGTGAAAAAGAGTAAACTAAGAGAATTAAATTAAAGAAACGAAAGTTCTTCTTAACAGTACCCCCTAAGACTCTTAAGTATTTTAAGTACGCTAAGTGGATTAGCACCCTTACCTCCCTGGAAAAGGGACAGCTTAGGTGGTTACCCTGTATTAAAGCTGGTATACCTTAGACCGGTACTTTAAAGGTTCCCTAAGAAAGTATAAAGCAAGCACACTAACAGAGGGTCCAGAAGCTAAAGGAGAAACACTAAGAGTTAGTAGATGAAATAAAGGACCTGTAAGTTAAAAGCTTTACTGTAATGTTTAAAGACAGAGTGGTAAAAGTTAAGTTAAAACTTTATAATAAAGTTCGTTTTACTAATTAGTTTAAATATTAACTTATTAAAGAAGACCACTTTATAAAAGAATAAGCTAGGTTATTACTACCTGAGTTCTGGGAAGAGGTTTAAAAGGAATAACGTATATAGAGGTAAGTGGAAGAAGAGAAAAAATAAAGCGTTATTTCCCCCGTTCTGTACTCCATAACTACAATACCTACAGTTAACATTAACCACCCTAGTTACAGAGATATACTGTAGATTGATTATATGTACGACGACTACGCTCTTAACTGGCATTATGGGCCTAAAGCCCTTTATAACCACTTCCCTAATATATAAAGACAGGATTACGCTGTTGTAAGAGTAAAGTTAAAACTGGCTTACTATTAAGTTTCCTACTCCCTAATAAAAGAGTCTAGTAATAAGCGGAAGGTTACTGTGGTTAATTAGGCTCCTGTTATATGTTAGTAAGGAGGAATACTTAATAACTGCTTAGTTACGATGTGCTTATTACACCTTAACGGAAAAGCTAAAGAGTGGTAGAAATAGGAAGATTACTAACAGATTTAAAAGTAGAAAGATATTACTGTAATCTAAGCCTGTAAAGTGTATTATTAACTTATTAAAGACTTTAAGAACATTATACTGTTTGAAGTTAACTGGACGTTAAGGTGTGAAAACCTGAGAAAAGTTGATCGCCAGGTCTATTAAAGCTACCTGTTTTTCCAGAAGGAATTGGGAAAAGGTTACAGGCCCTTTAGAAGGGCTGGAAATTAGTAGTTTACTGGTTAGTAAAAACCCTAAGAAGAAGGAGAGGTATTTAAAGGTTAGGCTGAATAAGACCTTAAGGACAGACGATTATTATAACTTAAATAATAAAAAAGCATAAGTATTATTCCGTTAATATTAATATAATAAACGGAAGAGGGAGGCCATTTAGGGTAAAAGTAGTAATTAATAGCGGGAGTGCTTTTAACTTAGTATACCCTTTATTAGTTAACTGAAGGAAACTTTTTAACTAAGAGTATAAAGAGGTAATTCCTATTTAGAACGGAGAAGGAGGCCTGTATTAGTATAATAACGGTAAAGTTACCTATTACTCGCTACTCCTAATTAAAGTAGATAGGGATGAATAATAAGTGGATTTTAACGTTACACTAATAGTAAGGTATGATATGATCTTAAGTTTACCCTGGCTGGAAAAGTATAACCTTGTGATTAACTAAAGGAGTAGCTACCTCGCCTTTAGCAAGTCCCCTAACTGTAATTACTGTTTAGAGAAAGCTAAGAAGGTACTGAACTATTCCAGAGTTACACGAAGTACTTAGAAGCACGTTAAACCTTTAAAATTAAGTACAGTTTAGGTTAAGTTTATTAAGACGGTTAAAGGACTAGAAGGTCTATTACATTACCTAAATGACGATTTAGAAGGTAGAAAGAAGTTAGAAGCTAATCCATAAGTAAGTGAAGAAGTTAACTTATTTAAAGTACTTGTAGAATATAGGAAGTTTACCTTGTTTTGAAAAAAGATACTATAATTACCAGACTATAGATTATAGGATCACGAAATTAAGCTAAAGTTAGGAGTGAAGCTCCACAGCTTCCAGCCTTACCATTTAAACCCCTAGCAGGCTGAGGCTTTAAGGGAGTACGTTAATGAGAACTTAAAGAACAGGTTTATTATAAAGTTTTAGTTATTAATAGGGTACCTAATACTGTTCGTCTTAAGGAAGGGAGACAGTAAGTTACATATAGTTGTTAATTATTAAACGTTAAATAAAGATATAATTAAAAATCGCTATTTATTATTACTTATTACAGAGATGTGAGAATGGATTATTAAAGTAAATTAGTTCTCTAGCCTTAATTTCCTTATAGGATTTAACTACGTTAAAGTAAAGGAGGAGGACGAGTATAAAACGGCTTTTTAAACTTATAATAGGTATTACTAATACTGTGTCATACCGATAGGATTGATAAACACCCCTGTAACTTTCTAAGGCCTTATTAACAGTGTCCTCCACCCCTTCCTTAACAAGTTTATCTTTATGTATTTAAACGACGTCCTAGTCTATTTTGAAACTTTAGAAGAATACTAAAAATATATATAATAGGTTCTAACAGCTTTTAAAAAAGTGAAACTGATAGTGAACTTAAAGAAGAGCTACTTCCACGTTTAGGAACTGAACTATTTAGGGTTTAAAATAACCCTTAGAAAGCTTAAAATGTAACTGGAAAAGATAAAGGTAATTAGGGATTAGCCTACTTTAAAGAATTAGAAAGAGTTATAAGCCTTTATCGGCTTTACAAATTTCTATTACTGTTTTATTAAATATTTTACGAAAATTGTAAGACCACTTTACAAACTTATAGGTAAAGGAAAGCTGTTTAAGTAGATTAATAGATAGCAGAAAGTGTTTAAAGACCTTAAACACGCCTTCGTTACAGCTCTAATCCTAGCCCTCCCTGATTTCTTAAAACCCTTTTAAGTCGAGACAGACTCCTTAGAGTTTATAATTGGCGGAGAACTTAGTTAAGTCTAGGATAATAAGAAACGTTACCTAGTTACCTTTTTATTAAAAGGAATCCACGGCCTAGCCTTACGATACTTAATTTACGATAAGGAACTGATGGCGATCATTTAATACTTTACTAAATAGGCACCGTACCTAAGCGGTATAGAAGAACCGGTCCAGGTCTTTTTAAACTATAATAACCTCTGGTACTTCCTGACGAAGGAACTTAACTTATGGTAAGTACGATAAGCAGAATTAATAGCCCCATTCTACTTCTAGATTTATTACGTTAAAGGAAAAAATAATGGGTGAGCTAACGCTCTTAGTCGGAGATAGGATTATAAGGATGTTAATCTGGTCCTGGTCCCTGTTATTATGTTTAATAAAGTTAAGAACGGTATACTGGAGTATACATTATAAGTGTCAGATAACTAGATATTAGAACAGATTATTAACGTTTATATAAACTTATAGATAAAGTATAATATCTATTAGTAATAATAGGACTTTTAAGTAAGAAGGTTAGTAGAAAGAACTTGTAAGTATAGGTGCCTTTTAGGAGACTTCTTAAGGTATATGTAAGATTATAGTAAGGAGTGTTTAAAGTATTTAAATTATAACGAAACTGGTTATTAGCTGGAACAGCTGTTAGAAGGTGTAGATAACGTGCCTGAATTAAAAGTAAGGCTTTAGTATTAAGAGAAACTATACATTTATAACCTAGATAAACGGAAGGAGTATATTTAATAAGTTTATAAGTTTTAACTTAAGGGATATATAAGCTAAGCTAAGACTCTTATATAAGCTTAATAAATGTACGCCTTCTTAGGAATGAAGAAATTAGTTAAGGAAGTGGTTGATAATTGCGATATCTGTTACTGGAAGTAGAATCGACACTATAAGCCTTATAGGCTTCTTAAACTACTCCTTATACTATAGGTGTTATAGAGTTCCATCTTACTTAACTTCGTTACTAGGATCCCAGAGTTTAGGGACCCTGTTATAAAAGTCACTTATAACTAAATCCTTATAGTGGTTAACAGATTAATAAAGTAGGTTTACTTTTTACTAACCTTAAAGGATATAATAGTGAAGTAACTTATTTACGTCTTTAAAAAAAAGGTAGTTTTATAACACTTTTAGTTAGATAATATCGTTACAGATTAAGATAAGCTAATTATGTTAAAGTTCTGGTAAGGATTAATGTAAAGAATAGGTGTAAAAAGTAAGTTTTTAATAACTTTCCACCTATAGACGGACGGCTAAATAGAGTAAGTTAATTAAATACTTATAATATATCTCTAAGCTTATATTAACTTTAAATAAGATAACTGGCTTAAGCTGTTATTAACAGTACAGATAACCTATAATATAACGTCAGTTAAGTTAATAAGTATGTTACCGTTCTTTACTAATTACGGTAAGGAGCCTAAGCTCCGTTAAGGCTTACCTACTAGTGCCCCCTAAGTTGTAGTTTACGTAAACTGAATGTAAGAACTATACGATTACTTACAAGCTAAACTTAAGTTTACATACGAACGAATAAAGAAGTTTGCTGATAAATACCGAACTGAATAGTTAGTATTTAAGAAAGGACTTTATTATGATAGTAAGTAAGTTAAGGGACTGACTTTTCAAGAGGGGGATTATATTTACCTTTTTTCACAAAACCTATATTTGAAATGGCTTAGTAAGAAGTTTAACTTTAAAAGGTACAGACTGTTCCAGATTAAGAAAAAGGTCGCTACCTCTAATTATAAATTAGACTTACCTGTTAGTATAAGGGTGTGGATTAAGGTTTTTTATATCTCACTTTTAAAACCTGCCTTAAAAAGAGTTCTTTTAGAAAAGAAGATTAAGATTAACATTAATAAGGACGAGTATAACGTTAAGGAAGTTATGGATTTATAAAAGGGAAAGAATACGTTTAAATATCTTATTAAGTGGCTAAATTATAGCCCTAAGAGTAACTTGTAGGAGTTAGTTAAAAATTTTAAGTACTTAAACCTGATTATAAAGTTCTATTAAAAGAATCTAGACTAACTAAAACTAATAATAAGAATTAGAAATAAGATAAGATTTAACATTTAAACTATTATATTAAAGAGTAAGATTACTGTAGGACTTAAAGCTTAAGAAGCGGTAAGAAACTCTTTAATAAGTATAGAAAGATATTTATTAGAACTTTAACTAAGGTTGTAAGGACCTTAAACCCAGTAAGGAGGTAAGATCTCCAGAGCTCCTAATAAGCCCTATATAAAAATAAGTGCTGTTAAAGAAAAAAAAAAGTTAGTAAAAGAAAAAGAAATAAAAACTTATACCTATAGGCTCTTAGTAAAGGAAGTCACAAACCTAGTTATAAAGCGACTGCTTAATACAGAGACCCTGTTAGAAAGTTCCCCTAGTTAAAAGACTCCACGTCTTTAGGAAGAGCGTCTAACCTAACCTTTTTACTCTCCTGGAACTTTAATAACTCTACTTTATAACTAAACGCTTTTACAGCCTGGTCCTTAAGGCGAGACCGCTACTTATAAAGGCGCGCCAGGTGTATTAACGCCTTTTAAAGCTTAATAATAGCCTTATAGAGCTGTTAAGTAACGGACTTAACTTGTGAGTTAAGGTTTTACTTTTTAATAAAAAGAGCCTTTAACTTTACTTTATTAATATTAAAAGTGTTATACTAGGAAGGCCGATACCTCTTTAAATAATAATTATAACTGTTAGACTGGTTTAAAACCTGATAAATAAGCGGAGGGTTAGCAGACTTATAAAAAGAATAAGGGGATATTTCGTTATTAAACGTGTATGTGTAAGCTGTAAGGTTTAGATAGCAGTTAGTACTTTTACCTTATTTCCGTTTTAAGACCCGGGAGCTAGACACTTATTATATAGTGAAATGGTGAAAGGAGAAACTTACCTTTTAGGTTTTTTATAGGAAAAGAACGTTAAAGAGGGGGAATCGTGTAACGACCCTGTAAGCTGTCACTTGGGCTGGGGTAGCCTGACGAATCCCCTGTAGAAGGAACAGTGTGGAAAGACAGTATATACTGTCTAGGTATACTGGGCTAAGGGTGTAAAGACTTAAAGCCCTTACGATTAATGAGGTATTACTTGCAGTATATTAAGTGCTTGTATCGTAAATAGGAGAAACCTTACAAGTAGGACGCTTGCGTAATGTAGAGTGCTTGCGTAATAAGCACTTGCGACACTATAAGTAAGGTATAAAGTACCTTCTAGTTAGTTAATATAGATAGTTATAGTTATGCTTATAACTACCGTAAGGGACTCTGGTTCCTCACGCTAGTATTTAATTGTTTATTTGTGTCCTACTGTTTAGACTTACCTCTGTGTATTATAGTGACAGCGACTTATAGTGACATTAAACCCCCCGTCTAGGAGTGCTAGCTTAATAAGCCGTCTTCAGAACGCCCCTTACCTGTTGGCGTCCTGCCATACGTTCTGTCTTAACCCGCGCCAGTCCTCTTGAGGCCTGTGTCGAGTGCAGGTCGTAATACCTACCAGGGACTAAAACTTTATAATAAACCCGTTCTTTAAATTCTCATTAACATATTCCTTTAAAGCCTTAACCTGTTAAGGGTTTAAATAATAAGGCTGGAAGTTATAAAGCTTCACTCCTAGCTTTAACTTAATTTTATAATCTTACGGTTTATAATCTGGTAATTATAATATCTTTTTTTAAAACAGGGTAAACTTCCTATATTTAGTAAATACTTTAAATAAGTCGATTTCCTTACTTACCTGTAGATCAGCTTCTTATTTTCCTCTACCTTTTAAATTATTATTTAAGCAGTATAATAGACCTTTTAATCCTTTAACTATCTTAATAAACCTAACTTAAACTGTACTTAGTTTTAAGGGTTTAATGTGCTTTTAAATACTTTATATATCTTTAAAGCAGTTTAAAGCCTTCTTAACTTTCTTTAAACAGTAATTACAATTAAGGGACTTACTAAAGGTAAGGTAGCCACTCCTCTAGTTAATCATAAGGTTATACTTTTCCAGCCAGGGTAAACTTAATATCATATTGTAACCTGTAACTAGTGTAACGTTAAAATCCACTTATTATTCGTCCCTATCCACTTTAATTAAAAGTGGTAAGTAGTAAGTGACTTTACTGTTATTATATTAATATAAGCCTCCTTCTCTATTTTAAATAGGAATAGCCTCTTTATATACTTTATTAGGGAGTTTCCTTTAATTAACTAATAAAGGGTACACTAGGTTAAAAGCACTCCCACTATTAATCACTACTCTTACCCTAAATGGCCTCCCTTTTCCATTTATTATATTAACACTAACAGAATAATACTTATACTCTTTTAACATCTAAGTTATAGTAATCATTTATCCTTAAAGTCTTATCCAGCTTAACCTCTAAATACCTCTCCTTTATCTTAAGGTTTTTACTAACCAGTAAATTATTAATTTCCAGCCCTTTTAAAGGGCCTGTAACCTTTTCCTAATTCCTTCTAGAAAAACAGGCAGCTTTAGTAAACTTAACGATTAACCTTCTTTAAGTTCTTACACCTTAGCGTCTAGTTAACTTTAAACGGTATAATGTTTTTAAAATCCTTAATAAGATAATAATACGCTTTACAGGCTTAAATTACAGTAATGTCTTTTTATTCTTAAATCTGTTAATAATTTTCCCACTTCTACCATTTTCTGGCTTTTCCATTAAGGTGTAATAAGTACGTCGTAATTAGGCAGTTATTAAATACCCCTCCTTACTAACACGTAACGGAAGCTTAGTTAATTATAATAACCTTCCACTTATTACTAGATTCTCTTATTAGGGAGTAAGAGACTTAGTAATAAGCCAGCTCTAACTCTACCCTTATAACAGTATAATCTTGTTTCTATATATTAAGGAAGTGGTTATAAAAGGCCTTAAGTCAATAATGTTAGTTAAAAGCATAATTATCGTACATACAGTTAATCTATAATATATCCTTATAACTGGGGTGGTTAATGTTAACTATAGGTGCTGCAGTTATAAAGTACAGAACAGGGGAAGTGGTGCCTTATTTCTTTTCTTCCTCCACTTATCTCCATATACGTTATTTTTCCCAAACCTTTTCCTAAAACTCAGGTAACAGTAACCTGGCTTATTTTCCCATAAAGTGGTCTTTTTTAATAAGTTAATATTTAAACTGGTTAGTAAAGCGAATTCTATTATAAAGTTACAACCTAATTTCCACTACTTTATCTTTAGACGTTATAATAAAACCTTTAACCCACAGGTCCTCTACTTTATCCACTAACTCTTAATACTTTTCCTTTAATTCTTAAACCCTTTATTAATATACTTACCCTGTACCTTCTTAAAGGACCCTTAAAGTACCGGTCTAAGGCACACCAGCTTTAATACAGGGCAGCTATCTAAGCTGTCCTTCTTCTAGGGAGGTAAGGGTGCTAATCTACTTTATATACTTAAAGTGTTTAAAAGTCTTAAGGGGTACTGTTAAGAAGAATTTCCATTTCTCTAGTTTAATTCTTTTAACTTACTCTCTTTCACCTTTTAAAGCTTACTTTACCATTTAAGTAGCCTAAAGGGCTAATTCTTCAACTCCTTTTACCATCCTGGTAATTTTTAAGTTAGGGTCCTTCTTAAACTTCCTTAGTTCCTAAGCTTACAGGGTAAGGTTTTTAAGGCTTATAATAACTAACTAAAACATCTCTTCTTAAAGTCAGTCTTTTATAACTTACACCTTTAATAGTTCTAAGTTTCCACTTTAAAGTCGGTCTTCTGTAACCTACACCTCCGTGGTTAACTCTTTTAAGATATCCTTAAAGACTAAATACACTATATCTTAAGGTTCTTCCTCGTCTCTTAAGTTACACTTATTTATTTAGGTACAGTCTTCTTTATTACCTGCTATCTTAATATAAACGTCCCTTAAATTAAACCTAATATGCTTTCCTCCTTTTAAAACAGGTTTTTAACTAACTTACTTTAATAATAGGTATTACTGTACTATATATCTTTTCTTATTACAGTTAAAGTATTAGATTTGTAACAGGTCCTTAAACTGCTTTTACTACTATTATTATTAAGGCTTATTACAGTTAAGTTAGTTCTAACAGTTTATTATACTAATGTCTATTAGCCTAGGGTAGTGACCTGTTACAGTTAATTAGTTCCCTTTCTTAAGTTTACTTAGCTGGTAAAGGGTCCGTTCCTTTTAGAAGTTCTTTTAATAATAATAGTTATAATACTAGTTATTAGCCTTAATAGTTATCTTAACTAACTTTTAAAAACGGTCTAGTTAATCTTCTTAATAAAGATCTTTAATGACGTGTTCCTTTAGGTTACTCCAAAACAGCATTATTAAAGCCTTTTAGTTAAGTTTAATCTTTACTACTTTTAATTTAAAGTGTATAAAGAACTTAAAGATTAAAGACGTCTACCTTAAGGCTATAAGCCGCTATTCAGCCCGCTTAGGGGCGTCTAGTTCTTTAAACTTAATCTGGAGTTAGTTAATAAAAACGTTAAAATCGTTAAAAAGAGCCTAAGTCTCAGGGGCCTTTTTACATACTTTATTTATAAAAAGGTTATTAATTATCTTTATATAGGGTTTATATTAGTAAGCGGTTACTTTATCTAATAAAGCTCTAGTAAACCTAACCTTTCCTTCTTTTTTAAAGAATTACTTATCGTAATAGGTGACATAGCTTTAAAGCTAGGCTATCTAGGACTCCAGCTATATAAAGTCTCCCTTAAAGCGCAACGGCAGGGGGAGCTTCACTTAATTCTTTTACAAGCCCTTAAGGTCGTTATTCTCCAGCTTAATAATGTTAAGTCAGGTTTAAAGTTTTTTAATAAAACTAATACAGCTTTTAATATCTCCAGGGAAGGCCTTATTAAGTTCCTTAACCAGTCCCTATTAGTTAAGGTTTAAGTCTTTAAGGTATGTAGCTAACTTATTAATAGTGGGGAGTTAAGGCTAAGCTTACGTCTCCTTAATCTCCTTACCTTTTCCAGAGGTTAATATGTTAACAGGAGAGAGGTGGTATTTAGGAATTTAACAAACAGCGTTTAGAACTGAGACGTTAATATTATATTATAACCTACACTTAACATAGGCTTTAAAAGGACTAGTGTGGGTTAAAACAGAACGTATAACAGGACGTTAACAGGTAAGGGGTGTTTTAAAGACGGTTTATTAAGCTAATACTCCTAGATAGGGGTTTAATGTCACTATAAGTTACTATTATTATAATATACAGAGGTAAGTCTAAATAGTAGGATATAAATAAATAATTAAATACTAGTGTGAGGAACTAAAGTCCCTCACGGTGGTTATAGGCATAACTATAACTATTTATACTAACTAACTAAAGGTACTTTATACCTTGCTTAGTGGCTTATTACTTAGTAAGGAACTAAGCAACCTGTTATTAAGCACCTCTTACTTAAAGGTCTCACGGATGCTTAGTAAGTAAGCACCTTTGCTAAGACTAAGTAGCTGCTAGTTGGTCGTAGGGGCTTTGGGTCTTTACACCCCTAGCCTAGTGCGCAGTACCGTGCGTACTGTCTTCCTACACTGTTCCTTATACGGGGGATTCGTCGGGCCGTTCCGGCCCAAGTGACGGCCTACAGGGTCGTCACAAAACTGTATAAAATAAAGTCTTTAAATCTTAAAAATAAAGCTTTAAAAAGTAAGATTTATTTTTAATTATGTTTTTATCTCTTTAAATAGATATATTGGCCTCCGGACAGGTTTCTGTCGCTTTGTTCGCTGCACTTATTTAAATAAGCTTAATACCCCACGCCAAAATTGCCAGGAGCGAAAGTGAGGAATGGAGCGCCCCGTAGCGTAGCGAAGGGCCGTCGCGGAATGACGAACGAAGCGACGCCAGCAATTTTAAATAATTAGATTTTACACTTAGTAATTATTAAATCACTTTTAAACGCTCCTATTTACATTAAGTGTATTAAAATGCTAAGATTTAAGATAAGGGAGAAGATTAAAGTGTAATTTATAAGTTTTAAATAGTTAAAAGTTCGCTAATCCTGTTAGGAGAAGTAGGGAGCTGTTTTAGCCGCTTAAGGCTAAGACTGTTTAAGCGCTTTAAAGTTCTTAAGATCTATTAATATTATAATAATTAACGCTTATATAATAGAAACGATTATTAAGGTAGTAGGGTAATTCTCCATTACAGGTTTTATTAGGTACCCACTCTTTAATAACACCTTAATTAATAATTATAAAGTAATACATTTTATTAATTATAAATCACTTTTAATTAAGGGGAGCTTCTAATATGTTAAAGCTAGAGATTATATCTAAGTAAGGACTAGTTTATTCCTAATCTCCAGATATAGTAAGTAAGTGATCTTAAAGGTGCTTATAAGCTTTAAAGGAACTGATAATAAAGATTTAATGTTTAATAATGTAGTTATTATAAAGGGTTTCTATATTAATATCGTTTTAAAAGCTCTAATTATTAAAGTTGGAGCTTAGTATTGTGGGTTTAACTGTACACTTCGTTATAGTAATATAAAAAAGAATGTAATGTTAAAGAAGTTAAAGTAATAGTATAATTTAGTGTTCTTATAATACACTCCTATTTTCGCTTATCTAAGCTTCCTAATACCTCTTACTGTAAGTGTTGTAAGTACTGTATTAGTAACTATAATAAAACGAGGAGTAAGGTACTTATAGTAATAGCTATGCCCTTAAGAAGATATAAAGTACCTTTAGCACGCTTAGGTAAGGCATTTAAGGTTAGAAGTTTTTAAGAAACTTATTAAATAAGTATATAATGTTATGATTATAAGTATAAAGATTATTAACTGTAAACATTACACGTTTATACACTTATAATAAGTTATTTTAAGACGCCGTTTTAAAGGTTTCTCCCATTACCTATTCTTAAAAATCAGTTAGGATCTTTTTTACTTTAAAAGAGTATAGGATAGATTAATTTATTTACTTATAGTTAAAGACAAGTATAGTGGGAAGCTTTTCTGTTATTTATTAGAGGATAAGAAAGGGCTGGAAGTGTTTAAAATTATTAAAAGCTTTATAAACTAAGTAAAATAGCAGTTTAAATTTATTATATATATTATACGTTAAGATTAAAAGACTTTAATAATTATAATTAGGGGATATACGCTGTATTAGCTTTAAGCGATTAAAAAAGGAATTAAAATTAAAGTTACTTCGTTATATATATACAAATTAAACGGTAGAAGTAAACGTGTAAGTTAAAAGCTAATTATACTTTTAATATTTTTTTTTAAGTCTAATATCGCTAAATTCTTACGCTATAAAACCCTAAAAACTGTTTAGATAACAGATTTGGAATCAGCGACCTAAACTGCCTCGCGCAGTGATGGTGCACCGATCGCGCATTGAAGGCGCGGCTGGCGATAGCGCTGAACCCTCTTTTAAGGGCGAAAACGTCCATCTGAACCGATAAGGAAATTTTTAGCAGAAAAGTGGGTTAAGCGAGCTGCAGCGCTTGTAACACGCTTACGGACCGATTGTAAAAGGGAAGTAAAAGAATAACCAGGAGGAAAATCTTTATAAAAACTTTTAAGACGTTATAATAAACAGGGGAGCTGAAAAGCGTACGTTTAAAGCGATCCTTAAAGCTATAAGGGCTTACTTTAAAACCATCTTTAAGACGGAGCAGATACGTAAATATGTTATAAGCGCCCTGAAAACGCCTATTAATCTAACTACCATTACTAATAACACTACTGATATAAGTATTTAAAAGATCCTTAAAAAAGTAACGAAAATCGAAAAAGTGGTTAATTAGAAAACTGGACCTAATAAAGCCCACACTTATACAGGGGCGCTCCGATTAGGAAACATAACTACCTTAACCTTAAATATAACCCATATGCACCATATACCTAAGAAGGCCTTTAGGGAGCTTATAATTATAAATATAAACCTGGAGAATAACACCCTTATAAAGATTATATAAAAAGTTAATTAAAATATTAAGAAGATAGGTGTAATAGTGGTAAAACTCCTCTAACAGTCTAATAATATAGTAATTACATTTAAAGAAGATAAATGGAAATAGTATAATAACCCTAATAACGAAAGCTGGGTATATTAAGCTTTAGGAGAGGGAGCAGTCTTTAAACGACATACTTATATAGTGTTAATAAAAGGACTGTGTATTAAACTCGTTAACAGTTATAACTTTATAATAGATAAAGGCTAGATAATGGAAGACCTTAACACTTATAATAATATGTAGATTAGTAAAATTAACCACAGGTAAAGCCGTAAATAACCTGACGGTGAATTAAACCCTATTATATAGCTTATCATTAAAGTATATAACTTAAAAGACGCTATCAGCCTAATTAAGAAAGGTATAATTATAAAGTATAAGTATTTCCCTTATAAGTGTTATAAAAGTAAAGTAAAAGTGACTTAATACTTTAACTGTAGTAAATAGGGATATAAAGTAAAGTTCTATAAGGAGACATTACGTTACTTATTATACGTAAGAGCATTATATGTGAACAGTATAAAGGTTAGCAAATAAAAAGTAACCTGCTTAATAAAATTAAAGCTAAAATAATATAAGTTAGTATACGTTAACTGTAACGGTAACTACTTAGCTTTTTATAAAGATTACTATATAGTAAAGGAGTATTATAAGCGTGTTAAAGTAATTTACTTTAATAAAGCTATAACGTATGAAAAATTATATAGGGAAAGGAATAAGCAGAACTTAAACTTCACCCTTATTACTAAGTATAAACGTATTACAGCTAACTAATTTACAGTTATATGGGGATATAGAAACTAAATAGCTAATAAGAGAAGATAAATCTTACAGGTTAAGGCAGGGAGACCTAGTCTCTTAAAGAAAGTAGGAATACTTAACAGTAATAGCATTACGTAATATATAAAGCTACTAAGCCCTAACGGCACCCTAGAGACTACATTAACCCCACCTAAACAGTAGCCTATAAGAGCCCTGGTAGGATTAATAGTAACTATTAATAAAGTTTAATAACCCTTATAACCAGTTATATTACTACTTATAAGCAGCCCCTTATAAAATAGTTAATAAAGTTAAAAGTATTATATTAAAATATTAATAATAAGGACGTAAGACTTAATAAGGCGTTGGAAATATAGAGTAACTATAACCTAATAACGATATAAGAACCACTTTAAAGTTAGTTTACTAGTACTTTAAGATATAAAAGAGGAGGGAAATTTAATATAGTTTATTATAGTGGAAGGGTAGCGTTATACGTTAGTAAACAGCTTATTAACATAGTGTGGATTATGGACTTTAGCCCAGATTAGGCATTAGTAACGTTTAGCTATAGAGAGGAAGCTATTACAGTCTACTTAATTTACATATTAAGTAAGAAATTAAATAATTAAGTTATCCCCTTAACTGAAATTAGGGTAAAAGCGCCTTAAGGGATAGTAATTATAATAGGCGACTTTAACGCATATAACCCAGTATAAGATAAAGAGGGACGTAAAAGCCTTAAAGCTAAACCGTTTTAAAGCTAGTGGAAAACTGGGACCTAACGTTAAAGACCTTATTTAGGGAATTAACACGATTTAAATATAAAAACGGAGAAAGAGACAGTATAATAAACTACGTATAGGTATCCCGCACGCTAGGTGTTAATTACCTAAGTATAAAGAGTATAGTTAAGTTAGACTATATACTATAAGCAGTTAAGATTAACGATATACCAGTAAAATAAAAAGAAGGAGAGGAAGGCTACAGCGATAAAATGATAAATACTGTAATAATTACAGTAATAATAAAACACTTTATAATACCAGCTAATATAAATAATATTTATAAACTGGAAGAAGCTTCCAGAGCACTATTAAAGGAGCTTTTACGTATTATAAATACCACGGTACTTAGAAGGAAACTAAATATAGGAATTATAACGTTATAATAGGATGATGAAATAAAGAGAACCGTGAAAGATATAAGGAGAGCGGAAAGGATATGGAGAACGTAACACTCTTACACTGTAAAAAAGGAGTTAAGGAAGGTTAAGAGATATAAAGATAAGGTAATCAGTAAGGTGTAAACAAGGTACTAGTAAGGCTCCCTTAATAAAATAGTAACTAATAAGGATTTAAAAGTAATGTAAAATATTAAACGCTAGGTTAGATTATATAACCATTAACCCTTTAAACCACTAGCTATTCTAACACTGTAAGCTATAAAAAACACCACACCTAATAGACCTTAAATAACTATCACCCACGTTAAAAAGATAAAAGAACTTAATAAACGTTTCTTCCCTATATTAAAAACAGACCTTTTAAAACTTAAAAACCTTAATTAAAGAGTAAGCTCCTTTTTAAAGATTATATTAATAGATTAGAAGGTAAAGGACTTAAATGTAAAAGAGGTTATTTAAAAAGTAAGCACCTTAAAAGCGTTAGGACTAGATAGGATCTTTAACGGCCTTTTAAAGACCTGTGATAAAGATAGAAGACTATCAGTTATCTTAGCGAATATTATATAAGTAAGCTTTAACCTTAACTATTATTTAAAGCGTTAGTATACTATATATATTATAATATTGTTAAAATTGAGGAAATCAATTAATAATAAGAAACATATTAAAACATACCGCCTTATAACCTTATTAAACGTAACAGGGAAGATTATTAAAGCTATCCTAATAAAAAGGATCTTCACTATAATAGAAACGGCCTACGTACTCTCTAACCTTTAATTTAAATTTAGAAAAAAAAAAGTGACAGATATAGCCATTTAAGCTATCGTTAATAACGTTTACATAATATAGTCGTGTAAAGTTTACACCTTATTATTATAACTAGACATTATTAAAGTGTTTAATAAAGTAGATTAAAACTAGCTATTTACTACATTAAAAGACTTAAGGTTTAAAAAAAAGCTTATCCTTTAATTAATTAGTTATATATATAGGAGAATAGCTTAGTTACTATTTAATAACAGGCTGTTAACGCTATAAAACATCACTTAAAGGATCCCTTAAGGATCCCCCCTATTAGTAATCCTCTTTATCCTCTTTATCAGTATACTGTACGAAAAGTTAAAACATATTAAAGGCCTAATTACATTAGGTTTTACAGATAATATAAACCTTTAAGCCTTTATACATAATATATTAACGTGTTATAAGATCTTTAAAGCTGTATATAAGATCTGTAAGGAATAGGTAAAGGAAAAGGAGATAACGTTTAATTTAAAGAAAAGTAAGTTTATTTACTTCTTATAAATAAAGCACCTATAAACTAAAAAAGTAAAGATTCTGGGAGAAGACTATTTAAGATTAACGTTAATAAAGTTAGTTAGGTTTTTAAAAGTCTAACTTAATAGAAAGCTTAATTAGAAAGCTTACTAAAAGAGGATTATTAGAAAAATAAAAACCTAAACCCTTATATTAACTTAACTTATAAAGAAAATGTAAGGAATGTAAGCTATCCGTGTTTAAGAAATTTACACTAAAGTTATTAAAAGTGTCTTTACTTACAGAGTAAATATATAGCACACGTTAACGAAATTAAGAGGATTAATAAAAAGGATAGCTAAAAAGCTAAAAACTACTTAGATATAATACTTACAGATTATACTTAAAATGTATAAGGTAACCCTAATAAAGAACTTAAAGTTAAAAGTTTAAATTCCACTATTTAACATTTACTTAAACTAATAAATAATAAAAGTTAAATAATAACTTAAACGTATAGGGATTATAAAGCTTTTATGTAAAATTAATAAAAAGATAGCTAAATAGGTAAAATAAAGACAGGATATAATAATATATGCCCCTTTAACGAACAGCAGTTTAATGAAAACCGTGTAAGTAAAAGACTAACTAGGGCTCATATTAAAAAAAGTGGAAAACCTAAACTAAGAGAAGTAGACAGATTATAACCTTAACATCTCCACCCTTTATAACTAAAAGGAAAGATAATAAAAAAAAAGGTATAAAGTGTTTATACACTACAGTTACATCACTATTACAGTAAACATGTATAACTTTAATAAAAGTAAAATATTACTTTAACTTTATTAAGAACTTATAAAGGCTTAAAGCTTTATCTTTACATAAGTTAAAACGGAGAAGATTAGCCTAAACGCTTTCCTTTACTAGAGAAAGGTCCTTAAGGTAATGTCACCCTAGTACTAGTATAGTATTACCTTAAAAACGGCAGCATATATAATCTTAAAGTGCCTAAAGTATAATAAAAGCAGCTTATACAACATTTAACTTTATAACTAATAAGACTTAAAAGTAAGGTTATCACACCTAGTAAGCGTAACGATTATTACTAACTAAATTATAAAAATTAAAAGGTTAGAAGAATACAGCTTAGTTAAGATATTTAACGATAATAGAAAAAGTTTAAGCAGACTGTTACTAAACTACACTAACCCTAATAATATATAAGGTATAAAAAAGAAGAAGATATTAAGATGTTAGCTTAGATTTTAAAACAGTATAACAGAGACCTAACCTGGAAGATAAGATAGTAAATAATATTAAGGGATAATTATATAACTAAAGACTTAAACTGTAAATATACTGTAAATATATTATAAACACACTGTAAATAACCCTTATATTATTATACACTGACTAAACGTAGCTATTACCACTAACTTAAAAACTGTTAAGAGGAGGACAGTTTTAATCCCAGGCGTCATTAATAATAACTTATAATAACAGTTAATAGTAAACGAACTATAAACAGACTGTAATTAACATGTACTTACATCCTAACTAGCCTATTATTAAGTAATCTAGCCCTTTAGACTAATAAGATTGCTAAACATAATTAGACGACGTTAGATAAAGTCTAAGCGTGTCTTAAAACGCTAAGCTTAAATAAGTAAAGTAATATTAACTTATAAACTACCTATAGGAGTAGCAGGCAGAGGCACCTAAACAGCCTAAGCCAGTATTATAAGACTGTTACTGGGATTACCGTGAATTATAATAGATAAACCTAAGCTAGAGGGAGTGGGAGGGACACTTTAACTGTAACCTGAACGTTTAGCAGCTTATTATTTAGCTATCTTAACATTAGGGTAGAGAGATAACCAGACCTGCTAGACTGTATTAAATTAGTTAATTAGTTATCACACTATTAATAACCTATATATAACTTAATAAAAGAAATTACTTACATCTTAGTAAGCTAAAGTAATAGCTAGCTTATAAGATATACAGATCATTATAATAGTAACGTGACACTTTAAGGTATAAGTAAAGCTTAAACCTTAAACAGTTTAACAGATAGTAAACAGAACGTAAATAATATAAGAACTTACTATATAAAGATAATTACTATAACCATTACTACACTTTTAATAATAAGCTAAATCTGTAATTAGTTAATAAACGCCTTATAAACGGTAAAAGTAGTTACTTACTTTAAATAGGATAGCACTTATAATAATTTAAGGGGGAGTTTAAATAAGTACGGTTATTTAATAAGTTAATACAGGTTAAGTAAGGTAACTTATTAGTGTTATTACTAATAACACGTTAACGATATAATAAAGAGGGGATAACGTGGATAACTAACGGGATGTTAATAAAGTAGTTACGGGTAATAGTAGTAAGAGGGTTATAATTAAAACTGTTAGAGTTACGCTTATAAGGGCTTAAGATAGATATAATAACAGTAAAAGTGAGTAAGTGAGGGTATAAAGAGGTAATTATAAGGTGCGTAAAACTTAAAGTTTAAAAGGAGGAAATTAGTAATTAAAGGAAGAAAAGTTTTAAAGGAAGGCTAAAGAGGAAGGAAGAATTTATAAAAGTTAGAGAGCAGAGCTGTAAAAACTGTAAAGGTTAGCTAACCTTAATAAAAAGGTTAGATAAAAGCTATAAAATTACCAGAGGAGGTATATAGAGGTTAATTAGCTATACTGGTAACCTTAAATAAAAGGAATAAAGTGATAACGGCTTAAAGGAAGTAAGTTAGCAGAACGTAAAACTGAAAGTTATAACGAATAAAGAACTATAAACCAGTAATAGCTAGAATGGTATAAAGAAGACTGGATTAAAAGGGGGAGATATTATAAAGTTACCTTTAAGCCGTTAACACCTCGGTCCCGGTTAAACCCTGGGGAGTTACCCTAGGCTAAAAGGGTCTCCCTTTCTACCCTGGACGAAAAAGGAGGTGATGTAAGACCTCCGAGCCATCACGGCTAAAGGGCGTAAGCGTAGCAGAACCGAGAATAACCTACTTACACCCCTATCTTACTTATAATACACATTAGCATAAGGTACTAACCTTATAACCTGTCACCACGTTTAGTAATCAAGACTAAACCACATGTATTTCAGTAGGATAAACAGAAGAGTGGGCGGGGTAGAAACGCCCCAACCACGCCCTGATAGTAGATAGTTAGCAGTAGAGGGACCGCTTGCCCTCACGGGCGGAGCTTTCAGCTCCTACAGTGTAAGACAAATAATAAATAATAAAAGCTAATTGTGAAATCTATTAAAATAAGGGAGGGAGTAAACCTTCCTAAATCGATCTAATTTAAATATATATAAGTAATTACTTACTTATACAGGATAAGCCTTAGTTAATGAAACAACTAGATATTACTTAATAAGAAGTTTTATAAATGGTTTAAATAGTACTTTTAGTAATACATATTATTAGGTAAGCTTAATAGAAGCTTAGTAAATAATTACCACTTAAACTAAAGTAGGGTTTACGCTTATAAATGCTAAGCTTACGTTCTTAATAAGAAGTAAAAGGTAGAGTAAGATAAGCTTAGTTTTAAGATTAAACCTTAAAGGTATATTAGGTATTTAGTTAAATATATAACCTTTAACATCTATTATATTTAGTACCTATAATTAAAAATAATGCTTATAATATGTAACGTAATGTTTAATAAGAAGCTTTTTTATAAAAAGGAGAGTAAGGAAGTAAAGGCATTACTAATATAAGTTACTTAATAGCTATTTAGCTTTATTAAAATTAAGCTGTAGATATAAGACACTTTATTTATATCTAAGCTTCTTATTAACGTTTTAAACCTAAACGCTATACCTATACTTATTAATAATAAAGCTTTAACCTTTAAATTTAATAATAAAGATGCTCCTAAAGGTTAGAGTTTAGGGGTAAGTGTGCCTAGAGATGGAGTAACGCTTCTTTAAATTAAAGATAAGCTTATAAAGTTTAAGGAAAGCTTTATAAGTATTAAACTAAGACTTTTAACCTTAATGTTAACATTAAAGGTTAAAGCTTAACTTTAAATTTAAAGTTTATACCCTTACTTAATTAATAAGCGTGTTAAATTACCTTTTACAGATTGTAATAAACTTAAAGAGATTAAGGAGCTTTTTAAGTAAGGGTTTAAACGATAAGAAATTTTAAAATAGTTAAATAAAGTTTTTACTAATAATGTAAAGCTATATATAAATCTTAAGGAAAGTAGCTACTTATAAAAGGATAGTTACGATAAGACGTTTATAACTTTTAAGTATAAAGCTTTAAAAGAGTATAAAGATACCTTATTAGAAGATTTAGCTGAAGATATTATTATAATAGTAAAGCTAAAAACACAGAATATACACTTACGAATTAACTACCCTCCTATTTTAAGATAAAGTAAGAGACTTTAAGAGTAATTAACTCCCTTTAGATCGTTTAAGTTAATAATTTATACGTTTACTATTTAGATTTATAATAAAGTAAGGATTAACTACCTAGTTTTTAATAAGAGCTTTACAGGCTTCTTTATAACGTTTTTACCTAATTAGTAAATAGTGGTTAAAGAAGGGAGCAGAGCTTACAGGACATTATATACTATATTTTAAGTGGTAATACTTTAAGTAAAGGTAAGGCTTAATATAACTTCGAGTTTACCTCACTTTTACAGAGATAACCTCTCTAAACTGTAACTTTTAAAGCACTAAAGGGATCTTAAAAACCATATACTTAACTCTGAATTTAAAAAGGTATACTAAGCTAAAATACAGTACCTTCTTTATAAAGGAACGTAATATAAGATAAAGCATGCTGTAACGCTCTCACAACCACTCCCATTTAAATAAGTGTTTACTTATAAGTTCTGTGAAGATAACACATTTAAGAAGTATAAAGTTAAAATCTGTGTAAAAGGTAACCTTTAAGAGATTAACACGCTTTAAAACACCTATATAACAACTTTAACTACTTACTTATTTAAGATAATAATAATATTTACCACTTAGTAAAACTTAAAAGTCTAATAATTTAATATAATCTAAGCCTTATTATACGCCATGTAAGATAACAACTCCTTAATAATATGTAAGCTCCCAGATAACTTTAAAGAAGAAAGCTTCTATTATAAGTTTAAATAAGCGTTATACAGCTTATAAAACTTATTACTACTGTAATATAAGGAGTTCACATTAATATTAAAAGAGCTCAGCCTTACCTTATTAAATAAGGAGCCATACCTTACGTTTAATAAGAGTAAAACTGTATTTATACTCTTTTATATAAATAACTACCTTATAATATTTATAAAAAAGTATTATAAAGCTATAAAAGTAATTATATAAGAGCTTTACACATAGTATAAAGTTTATAAAAAAGGAGAGATCTTTAGCTTTATTAATATCTAGGTAATTAGGGATTAAAGTGAATAAAAGTTCTAATTAGTTTATAACTAGTATATTAAAAAGATCGTTAAACAGTATAACCTTTTAAAGGGTATATTCCTAAGCATCCCCCTCCCTAACGTGGAACTCCTTAAAAACACAGGGAGAGTGTTAAAAGTAGAAATTAAAAAGTATTAAAAGCTTATAGGATTTATCCTATACACAGTAATTATAATTTAACTAAATATAGCCTTTTCAGCCTTTATTCTTTTATAATTTCTTATTAACTTAAAATTAAAGTACCTAGCTATAGTAAAGTAAATAATTAAGTACCTGTATAGTTTACAGTATGTAGGGATTAAGTATAGAGGAGTAAGGTAAAAAGTTCTTATAATTACTAATAACGCTTCTTTTACAGATAATATAAAGACACGCTACTTATTATAAAGGTATATTATAATGCGCTTTAATAGTGTAATTAATTGGAGAGCTGCTTATTAATATATAGTTACAATATTATTAACTAAAGCTAAACTACTTACACTTATATACGTAGTTAAGGAAATAATGGTATTTAAAAGGTTTGTAACAGACATTACCTGTAAGCTTAATTTAATATAGAGGATCTTTTACGATAACTAGTAAATAATACAGCTGGTAGTTAAAGAGAATAAGAGAGTAAACATTAAGTTTTAATATATTAATATTTATAATATATAAGCTTATTAAAAGCACGTAAAAGGCTTATTTAAAGTTATATATCTACCCACGTAACAGATATTAACAGATAGATTTACTAAACTGCTCACTTTATAACGCTTATAAAGTTAAAGGATACTGGTTACATTAGTTATAAGAGTAAAGGAACTGTTATAAGGGAGCTGAAAGATTAAGGGAGCACCGCTCTTATAATCTCCACATATAATAACGCATCTACGCCTAAAGGTGTAATAAATAATAAAAACGACAGGTAGCTAGATAGTGCGCCTAAGTGCGGCTTATTAAATCGACGAGCTTACCGATTAAAGTTATAACCCACTCTATAAAAGAGCTAGAACTCCCCACACCACTAATAACAACACCCTTAACTAACTCCTCTTTACTTTATAAAGTTAAAGGCTTTATAAAGAGCGTATATAACACTACTTTTTATTTCTTAAGCTCTTAATATAAACGGTTAAAATGGAACAGCTTATAAAACACACTATACTTACAGAAGCCAGCGTACTAACCACCACAGTAGTAAAAAACTTCCTAATAAAGGGCTTTATTAAGAAAAGACTAAACAACAGGTTAGTAAAGCATATAAATAAGTCTATAGAGAACGTACACCTCTATATAAGAGTATCTGCTTACATAGCAAATATAGCAAGTTAAAGCGCCTATATAATTAAAACAGCGGCTATTACTGTTATTAGTAATAGCGCTCTTAAGGCACTTAAGGTAAGCCTCACCACACTTATTAATAAGGGCAGGGTGTGGGGACTTAAGGGCGTGGCAAGCGGGTAATTAAACTAATTTACTGATTTTAAAGTTAGCAAGTTAAGTATTTATTAAGAAGAAAAGAGTAACTTATATAAGGGTTTGTAAATTAGCTATATTATAAGTAAAGTAATAAGGAGTTACGGGAAGCTCCTCCTTATCCTTATCCTCCTCTTAATAAAAGGGTAAGTAAGTAAGTAAGATTAAGCTGAACAGCTTAAGTGACGTAGTTAGGGTGTAAGTATAAAGTGTAGGTTTTTTAACACTTAAATTAAAGTCAGCCGCTACTTTTAAATAATAAGAATAAGTGAAACTTACACTATAAGCGCTCTCTGCTTATTATAAAGCTTTTAACTATAGTTAGTTAAAATTAAAGTAAAAAAAAGAGCGGTAAAAACACTTATAGACGAGATTAGTTACGTTTTTAATAAGAACTGGATATGTAGAGTAGGTTAATAAGTAGAAATAACAGTTTTTTTAAGCAGAAGGAGTAGGATTTACGTTTTCTTAAGGTGTAAGCCTACGGTCTTTACATTAGCTATAATAGCCGGGAGCAGGAGATAAGAATAATAGTGTTCTTAATTTTTTATATTTACTTAAAGAAAGTAAATAAATAGGGAAAGATTATAAGCTTTTAGTATAAAGTTAAGAAGTTTAAATTACTGTATAAGCTTACCGTTTTAAGTTTAGCGCACGCTGAAAACGTAACCACGTATTAACTTAAGTGGTATAATTTAGGAAGTTACAGGCTTAACTAGCCTCCGGACCTTATTATTTTCTGTCTACAGCGAACTTCTTTTCAAACGTTTAGGCGCTTAAAACTGCGTTCTGAGCACCTGGGGGGTGTGTCGAACTGTAGCGGCAGTTCTTGGCGCTTAGGCGCGCAGGCTCCTTACCGCTCCAGGCTTGGCTGGAGCGCAGGGGCCTTGGATCATGTGCTCTCCCCACACACAGGGAGCTTCCATTTGTATATAACTGGGGAGTGCTTCGCACTCCCCTTTTCTACCAAATCAAGTCACTTTGCAACTGCACTTCCGGTGCTCCTGAGCCCCCCGTTCCTCAGCCAAAACGTTCCACACTAACATTCTCGAGATCTGTTTTAGCTGTTTCGAGAAAGGACGTTTTGTTCTCAAGTTCGCGGTCGACCAGAGATTTGGCGGCTGCAATCGCTTCGCGGCTCGCTACAGCGGCGTCTCGTTCGATGATGGCGCCCTTAAGTTCGGCGTCGACCAGAGATTTAGCGGCTTCCATCTCTTTGCGGCTCTCGATGGGGTCGTCTCGTTCCCGCCTAGCCTGGGCAACTGCGTCTTCCGTGAAGACGCTTCCGAGACTGGTAATGGCTTGTACCATAGTCTGGTGGCGCACCGTGGTGTGGTGGTCTCAGAAGAGGTAGATAAACTTGTCGAGGCCTTGGAGTAGTGGATGGACCCATGAACAAGTGCGCTCGGCCTCGGGCACGCTGGTCGCACGTTTCGATCCGCGAATGATTGCATCCCAGAAATTGACCAGCAAGGGCGCAAGCATCCACACCAACGCGAGGACAAGTGTGGCTTGGAACGATGCGGTGGGGAACGGAGGCCGGACATTGTCCTCGATCTGGTGCAGGACATCGGTGACGTTTCTCAGGAACTAGTCGATACCACCGATCTGGCCAGCTCCGGCGGGCTTACTTCCCAGCAGGGCAGCAAGCATCATCACGATCACTATGATGATCATCTTCAGCGGCGCCATTGTGCTGTGCCCAGTATCAATTTATGTCGATGCTTGGATCTCTGTACCTGGATGATGACAACGGAGTTTCTCTTCGGTTTTGACGGTTTTGACGTGTCGGACAGCTTAGCAACGACTTGGAAGGTTTGGTGGATATGGCTGGAACAAAGCTGAGTGAACTGTGGACGCAAGGACCTTGATCAACTTTTAATGACAAAGAAGTGAGAAAGTAATTGTCTGGGTCTCCACGAGGAAAGAGTGGGTAGGAGACCGTCAAGGCCCTCGCGAGGAAGGGGCAATCTCTCGCAGCCAGCCTCGGATAGCCCCAAATCGATCACTGACAATCACCAACATCCCAGCACCAGACAATACAGGCGACCACGACGAATCACCGCGGAAGAAGCTGAGGGACAGGTGATTGTTTCCAACCACAGCAACGAGCCTTGTGGGGCCTCGAGGCCGCCTCGAGCTCGCACGGCGTGCAAAGCTTTCAGTTCTTTTAAAGGAAGGCACTGAGTTCTTCAAGGCAGGAGGGGCAGATTTTGGGAGGGAAGGAGCCGTTGAGGTACCTGATGAAGAGAGCGGGCGTATTATTCGCACTGTTGCTATTGTACGCATGGCTATTGTTCGTGCGGTGAATAGAATTAGCACTATTGTTGTTGCTGCTGAATAGATCGAATAGACTCCCCCCTCCATATCCTCTTGCCCTCCCGCCGGGGAATGCGCTTCCCTCTTCCACAACAGCACCACACGACCGCGCAACCCTATCTCGGACCCATCTCCATCTCTGGCAAGTTCACGATGCCGCCCGCAATCCCCCCTAACTCACAGTACCATTCCGGACTCGATGTCAAGCTCACCAGCTTTGAAGATCTCACGGATGACCAAAAGAAACGTTGCGATGACTTGATCATCAAACTCGGCCGCGCCAACTTGACGAACGACATCCCTGACGACGCCACTCGCAAGGGCCTATGGGACAGAGTCTTCACGGGTTGGGATACCGATGACAAGATCACGCCTCCAAGCGACAAGCCGCGCGACCGTGTTGCCGAGGACTCGCAGCTCCACATCGGCTATTTGAACACGGACCTACCAGGCAAGAAAGGCAATGTGTCCGCCGTGCGCAAGGCAGGCGCTAGAGCATTCATCAAGCCGAACGTCACCTGGGACGGTTATGGCGTGCTCTACAACCTGGTGGACAAGAATGGCGCCGGCGCGCCTACGTCGAGCGTGGTTTTCGACGATGCGGTCACCCCGCAGCAAGCCAGGGTCTTGGTTTCGGCCCAGTGGGACAGGAATGAGTCCAACCGCATCGTAGCCTGGAACATCAACCTTGTCGTCTTCTGGGCGCGTCACCGTCTGGTTGACTCGGTCGAAGCCGGCGAGTGCAGGGATGGTACCACTGCGTCCCAGAGAGCGAACGACAGAGTCAAACCGGCTTTCCGCGCGCGCATTGCGGAGCACCACGACCAACTGGTACAGCTGCGCCAGATCTCGACTATCATCCAGAAGATGCAGGAGATTGTCGACGACATGACCGCGATGGCGGCCTCGGGCAAGGCCAGAGTGACACTCCACTCACTCAAGCGTGCTATCTAAGGAAATATCAGTAAGGCGGTCGAGTGATAGGATGTAATGTCAGCTGCAAACAGGGCATCATAGGCGGCACGATATGGGAGGACGGTGGAGGACATGAATGGGGGAATCACCTGGTGAACTAGCTGGCACATCAGTGAAGGTTTTATACATCCATCGGTATGGATGCTCCTACCAAAAGAATCCGCTCACCGCCTTTCATTCAATCTAACCTCTTCAAGGCTTAACCCCTGTAATTACAGGGGACTAATTCCAGCCACAATCCCACCCCCACCACTCATCCACTTGCCACTATTTACAGAAACAAGCCCTCTGGCTCCCAGTCACCATCATCATCATCCCCGCCATTATCAACAATTCGAACTGAAACCCTACTTTTCAGCTCCTTTGACCGGCCTTCCTTATATTCATTACCACCCTTAAGCCGAATAACCTCTTACACGTTGTTCATTATTCGCTCAATCCATATCTGGATCCTCTCCTAAGGTAACTCTTTCCACGTTTTCCACTAGACTTTTTCCACTTCTTTCCTACTCTAAAGCGCGCCTTTCTTTATCATCTCCCTCTTCATCCACATCTATATAGGCTTAATTATATTCAGATTAGGTAAATTAAGTACCTAAAGTAATCTTTAAACCCTTACAGCTGAGTAAACTTAAGCTTAAGCGTAATGGGTGTGTAATAGAGCGCGGTCTTCCTAAATAAGTGCGTTTAGGCTGTATTTTTTAGTGAAAGGAAGTAGTTTTAGAAGGAGAATCACCTTTTAATAACGCCACTAGTCGATACCTTTCCCACCCTTACGTGTTAGCTTTCCCTTCGCTACTGTCCACTTCTATACTGGTTTTTTACCTAGATTTTAATAATTAAGTTGTAATTATAATATAGGGTTAGTAAATTCCCATTCCACCTTTAGAATTAACTTTAACTCCTAATTCAAAGCTTTAATTTCCTTTACAGATAATACTTTTTCTACTACAGTCTCTTTTTACCAGATATAATAAGGTCCTTTCTGATTATATAAGAAGTAACCTTAAAACATAAACTTAAAATATCCCTTCCATTACTCTCTAATATATAATTTAATAAACCATTCCTTTAATGTTCTTTAAATATAATAACCTCTATAGTGAAAACCTAATATAATAAAGGTCTTATCTAACTAAATTACATGTTTCTAATCCTTTAAAGTCCAATCTTTATAAGTTAAACACCATTTTAAACACTCCTTTCTCATTTTTACTATTAAACCTAGTTTTCATGTTAGTTTTATCTTTTTAAAGCTAGCTTTTTAAAGGATTCTCCAGACTGTTATAGGTAAGATTTAACTGTTTAGTTTATATAAGATATAAGCGTATAATAACTCACGCTTATAACGATTAGAACGGACCTTTTTAATCACCTCCTCTTTAAATTATGCCTGTTTGCTTAGTCGCCCAGTTTTAACAGCATCAGTAACATAGCAGTTAAGAATTTAAGGCGCGTTTAAATCCAGACCCCGTTTAACTACTTAATTAAGAAGGTTATTAACAGTCCTAGGCTTAAGCCTAGTACGCTCCTTAATCTCCTTATTCGTTAGGCCGATAAGTTTAAGTGTTAAGGCCTAAGTGCGAGTAACTATGTCGTAATATAACATGGTTGTTGATTAAAAGACAGATAAAGAGGTTGCTAATTGAAAGATAAGAAGAAGATGATGTGGAACCTTTTTTATAATTAATCAGTATTATGTTACTCCTACAATGCTTTACTATAACAATCGCCTCCTTCACCACATTAACAAACGTGGCATATAAGAACCTTTTGCCGTGGCAACACGAGTTATTACAGGGTCCACGTTATAGATTAGATTCACTTATTCAACGGATCTGACTGGCTCAGCCACTTGCAGAGGGGCTACGTGGTTCAAGCGCCCTGAAACGATTCTGCCGGCAGAATATTGCGGAAGGCGGTGAGCGGATTCTTTTGGTAGGAGCATCCGTAGTTGTGGTAGTCATGTCTTCACTTGACCCAAGCAACTCTAATCGTTACTAAGTGTGTGTGCTTCGTACCGCAAGGTACCACTGCTGTTTGTTTGGTCCGTTACCATCGATTGCTTTTGTTTCCCACTGCTCCGTCAGTTATCGCCTTTCCAGTTTCTCGAGAAACTGGGTCCAAATATGACGGATCGTAAAAATACAACTCCTGCTCCACCAGGGGATGTGCTGAACAGCGTTGCAGGGGGTCGCCAGATGCTCCCGTTGAGGACCTGCGAAGGCGTTGCCCTGCCGGATGAGACGACCCGCTCGACGAAGCTATCCCACGCTCTCATCCTCCCAGAGCATATCGACGAGATGCAAAAATGCCACGTCGCTGTCCTCGAATGCCAGCCCGAGCCGAACTATAACACGCGCTGCCCGTTGATACACGAGATGCATCTGCGGCATGTGCACGTTCTTCTCGGCAACGTCGCTCTGGTTGATGCAGATCGTATTAACCTACAGGTACAGGGGCTTGTCTCGGTAGTGTAGCGCTACGAGGACCGTATAAAGATTTCCTCCGATAATACAGGGGCGGTTAGTGATGGTGATGGGGCTTTTGTGGACGGGGTTCCCCTAGGTGTAGGAGAGGGCTTCATAGCGGAGATTCTCCATCTTCAAGACGGCCTCGTTTTGGAGCAGCGTGCCCGAGAGCGGGGCCTCCGATGGGCCGGGGGATAGGACGAGGAAGCGGACCGTGAGACCGTGAGACCGTTGGCGTCGTCGATGATGCTTTGATACTTGTTAGGTCCATGGCTGGTGACGGGAGTGAGGTTGGGGAGCTAGAAGGGTGGACAGGTGCGACGGTTGTCTGTTGGACACGCGAAGTTGCTGCAGAGGAGTCGGATTTCTGAACTGCCTATCCGGAGTAGCGTGTCTGCCATTGGTTTGAAGAAGCTTGCATGGAAGAGGCAGGCACGTGCTGCTTAACGGAGACGGTTCTGCCTCGAGCCTTGGAAATCTCTACTCTGGCGCCTGTGCTACTAACGTGAACCCTCGTCACGGCTAGATATCTGTCTCCAATAACCAACACTTATCATTACGCCAGTCTACGCCAGCCCGCCGTCCTCATTTCGCGCCAAAACAAGCCATCTCGCCCCAACCCCCTAAAACGTCACCATTTTAACTGACAGGCAGAAAACGAGCGTTCCTGGTCGGCGAACGGAGGATTCAGAAATGCCATTAGATCGGACTGGCCAGTCTGGAACCTACCGCCATGGGCCACTGCACACGCAACACTGAGACCGAGCCCCAAATGCTCTTACAGGGCAACTTGTGTGGCAAATTGTACCACCGTCGCCCGCATCGTTGCCAGCCTACCGTTTCTCATCGTCGGCCCAAATCTTGGCCCAAAGGGCCCCGAATCTGGGCCCCGAATATACCAGTATATGCCCTGGGATAGGACATGACGTCCTAGCTCGGAATTTGGGATGATACATGATATAATAGCCGAGAATATACCAGTATATGCCTGGGATGGTGCATAATATCTATGGTAAGTACTGTCCCAGTTTTGGAGCCAGGATACTCTATACCATGTTATAGATTAAACTAGGATGGCATATACCATCCCACGCAATGTACTAGTATACGACAAACGGTCCCAAATTTGGGCTATACTCTGCTCACCAGAATTTGGGCCAGCTCAGGGAAGAATCAGGGAAAGCTCAGGACTAGAAACGAAAAAGGAAATTTCGTGTGCCCAGATTCGTCGCAGACAACCAGGCTGGTTTAGGCACTTACAACTTGAAAACTCAGGCTCGCTTTCGAAAAACGCGTCCTGGTTTCGATAGTCTCGCTGACGAGGGGATGCCATTGTGTGGCAATTTCAGCGCAGACGCGGATGTGTGAGTAGTTTGAGGTTGGAAGGAAGAGGGAGGGGAAGGCAGCAAGAAAAAGACCTGGGCATTTTGTGTAAAAATGCAAGTGGGAAGAATTTCATCCCATATTTCGCGACATTCCAGACAGAATCCATTCCCAAAATGATGAGTGAAACGAGACCGTAGCTCACCACTGACCCTCCAAGTGAGGCCTTGCACTACTGTGGAACGTTTTGGCTGAGGAACGAGGGGCTCAGGAGCAGCGGAAGTGCAGTTGCAAAGTGACTTGATTTGGTAGAAAAGGGGAGTGCGAAGCACTCCCCAGTTATATACAAATGGAAGCTCCCTGTGTGTGGGGAGAGCACATGATCCAAGGCCCCTGCGCTCCAGCCAAGCCTGGAGCGGTAAGGCGCCTGCGCGCCTGAGCGCCAAGAACTGCCGCCGCAGTTCGACAGTTAGAGCCGAGCTTAGCTGCGCGAATGTCGAGATCGACAAGGCTAGTCGAGCCCAACGAGAGATGCTGAAGCGTCTTGATGATATCGAGGATCGTACGAAGAAGGTAGAGGAGGATGCCGTAACCATGGCAAAGAAGCAGGCGGTCTCTAAGTCTGGTGAGAATGATGGATGAGCGTCAAGGGTTGAGATCAGCTCTCGATGTAACCATAAGGAGTGTGGTATTCTTGGGGTTTCGTTTGACGAGATTGAAGGCATGCATTGTATTTGAGTCCTCGTACGAGTACCACTACTTCAGACTCAATATACCTACAGAAATTGGCAAGCTTGGCAAGCAAAAGATGCCGGGCTTCGATAATAGTTGATGCAGCTCTTGTCTCTGCACGGTATTTTCGGCGACCTTCGCGATGGGGATAAGTCGGGGTCCACGGCGTGATACCAGTCGTGTCCGGGAGTGACCGCCATGACGCTGCCACCGTTCACCCTCGTACAGACTGTAATACACCGACTGTACTGGGTGACTAGACAAATGGAGTCACTTGCGATAATAGGAAAATGTCTCCAGATACCTACAAGCTCGCGAGTCCGATAGGATCCGTGAAGTCTGAAGTGGATGTGAGCAGCATCGCTATGACCTTTAAAGTCCCTAGGCCTGTTGCTCCAAAACAAGGTTGCTTGTGTTGGCTTGGATGGGTCGGCGGCACTCAACCTCTGGTCGCCTCCTTCCTCGTAGTGCAGGCACTGACACTCGGTATCCCTGAAGCATGCCATCTCGGGCAAAGGAACTTGAGGGAACGAGGGGAAAAAAATATCGGCTGCGCCTTGTCGATGCCTCTGGAACAGCGTCCTCATTTCCGATGCGGGCGCCCGCTTTTCCGAGGTGAGAGAAAAGACGTCGAAACCGCTATGTGGCCCCCACTCAAAAGTCAAGACTACCACCCACTCCGATTTCCCATGCGCTTCGGTCTTAAGGCTGGCTCGGGGCCAGGTTGGAGGGTCCTCGGCTCTGCAGCGTGTGTCGTGGCTGAGGTTGCGGCACTCGACTCTGAAGCCGTCAAGGCAGGCTTGGCCGTCGTGGGGATCTTGCTGCTGCTGCCACTCGGACAGGTAGGGTTCCATATCGGCCCACGAAATCTTAACGTGCTCGCACAGACGAACGGCACCATGGCGGCCTAGGCACGGATGGGCATCATAGCCGCCGCTGCTGCAGCCATCGCAATGGAGGCCGAGAGGAGACCTTGACACGACTAGGCATTCGCGAAGGCATTGAAGCCAGCCAGAGTCCGGGTTGTCGCGAGCACTGGGCCGAAGCATGCGGCATTTGTCGCACATTCCATCTTTTTGGATTCGACGCCAAAGTTCTTCCCTCAGGTCTTTCGGAAAGCGGTCCACCATCTCGAAAATATGACCGGATCTCCGGAAAAGGTAGTCGACACGTATAACCTTCCAAATTTCCGGGTCGTCGATAATCCGCCGAAACCTCCTTGCCACACGCCGGAGGCAAAGCATGGTAAGCTGATCATCTCCCAGGCAGCGAAGAACCTGAAGCACAAGCTCATCGGGCAACCGGTTGATGGGGCTGTGGTTCACGTTGTGCACATGGGCCGCTACTAAGGGGTCCATCCCGGCGCTCTCCCGTTCTCGCAGGCTGAGGGGCATTTGCCGAGAGTAACGGTGGTGGTGTTCATGTTTCTTTTCAACTTGTTGGCCTGTGTCGACTCGTCCCCTAGTGCTGATGGAAAGCTGAGGCGGTAGCTTGCTCCTACCGGCTGCCTCGTCGGCTACCAGGACATCCGTCGCTCGCTGGATTCCATCCAGGGAGGATGTTTCCTCCACGTCCGCTTTATCGACTTGTTCCACTATATCCTCGACGTTGGCCGCATCCGCTTCGTTGATCTCATCACCGCTGTCGGCTTTGTCTTCTGTTTCGACTTCTCGACGTCCACATGGACAGGCCTTTTTGATCCAAGCTATGAGAGTAGCCATTTTTGCGGATGGGGATGTGCTGAAATGGTAATGGTTGACCTGGGAACGTCTGTACTGGCAGAGTGCAGAGTCCGACGTAAATGTACTGCGCCATTATGAACTCTAACGTCGTGGCTTGCCGTGCTACCTTATTTAACTATCGAGTTACGTCCGAAAACTGGGTTACGCCGCGGTCTCGATAAACTTTAGTTTAGCTTAGGCGAGAAGAGAAGATAAGAAACTAGCGGCGGGCGGGAAAGTAACTAGATATATACATGTGAAAAGCGAGCGGTATGTTCTCGCGTTTCTCGGAAAGGGGCATTTGTCTCGATATCTCCCTGGCGACTCGACGCTAAGGACGATCACAAGTGATGATCATAAGTGTTAAGTGTTGTAAACCTTGATTCGCCCATTGAGTTATCCAGCACGAGCTGGTGTAGACAGCACCATGTCGACTTCACGGCGGCAGCACCAGCTAGCAGCAGTAGCGAGAAATGTAAGTCCGTATACCTCCCTACTTGTCTTACTGTGGAACGTTTTGGCTGAGGAACGAGGGGCTCAGGAGCAGCGGAAGTGCAGTTGCAAAGTGACTTGATTTAGTAGAAAAGGGGAGTGCGAAGCACTCCCCATTTATATATAAATAAAAGCTCCCTGTGTGTGGGGAGAGCACATGATCTAAGGCCCCTGCGCTCCAGGCAAGCCTAGAGTGGTAAAGCGCCTGCGCACCTAAGCGCTAAGAACTGCCGCTGCAGTTTGACACCCCCTCCAGGTGCTTAGAACTGCGTTCTAAACGCCTAAACGTTTAAAAAGAAGTTTACTGTAAATAGAAAATAATAAGGTCCAGAGGTTAGTTAAGCCTATAACTTCCTAAATTATATTACTTAAGTTAATGTATAGTTACGTTTTCAGCACACGCTAAACTAAAAACAGTAAGCTTATACAGTGGTCTGAGCTTCTTAACTCTATACTAAGAGTTTATAATCTTTCCCTATTTATTTACTTTCTTTAAGCGAATATAAAAAAAATTAAAAACACTACTATTCTTACCCCCCGCTCCTGGCTATTATAGTTAATGTAAAGATTACAGGCTTATACCTTAAGAAAACGTAAATCCTGCTCCTTCTATTTAAAAAAACTGTCGTTTCTGCTTATTAACCTACTTTACGTATCCAGTTCTTGTTAAAAGCGTAACTGGTTTTATCTATAAGTGTTTCTACTGCTTTTTCTTCTACTTTAATTCTAACTAATTACAGTTAAAAGCTTTTTAATAAACAGAGAGCGTTTACAGCGTAAGTTTCGCTTATTCTTATTATTTAAGAGTAGCGGCTAACTTTAATTTAAGTGTTAAAAAGCCTACGCCCTATACCTACACCCTGACCCTGTTACCTAAGCCGTTTAGCTTAATCTTACCTGTTTACTCGCCTTTTTATTAAAAGGAGGATAAAGATAAAGATAAAGAGGAAGAGGAGCTTCCCGTAACTCTTTATCACTTTACTTATAGTGTGGCTGGTCTGTAAATCCCTGTGTAAGCCGCTCTTTTTTTCTTAATAAATGCTTAACTTATTAACTTTAAAATTAGTAAACCGGCTTAATCACCCGTTTACCACGCCCTTAAGTCCCTACACCCTACCCTTACTAATAAGCGTAGTGAGGCTTGCTTTAAGTGCCTTAAGAGCGCTATTACTGGTAATAGTGATAGTTACTGTTTCGACTATATAAGTGCTTTAGCTTACTATACTTACTGTGTAAGCGGACACTCTTACGTAAAGGTATATGTTCTTTATAAACTTATTTACGTGCTTTACTAACCTGCTATTTAGTCCTTTCTTAATAAAGCCCTTTACTGGGAAGTTCCTTACTGCCGTAGCGGCTAGTGCGCTAGCTTCTGTAAGTATAGTGTGTTTTATAAGCTATTCCATTTTAACCGCTTATATTAAGAGCTTAAGAAATAAAGGGTAGTGTTACGTGCGCTCTTTATAAAGCCTTTAGCTTTATAAAGTAAAGAGGAGTTAGTTAGGGGTGTTATTATTAGTAATGTAGGGAGCTCCAGCTCTTTTAAGGAGTAGGCTATAGCTTTAATTAGTAAGCTTGTCGATCTAGTAAGCTACGCTTAAGTGTACTGTCTGGCTACCTATCGTTTTTATTTTATTATCTATTATACCTTTAAGTATAGATATGTTATCGTATATAGAGACTGTAGGAGTGGTGCTTCCTTAATCTTTCAGCTCCCTTATAACAGTTCCTTTACTTTTATAATTAATGTAATTAATATCCTCTAACTTTATAAACGTTATAAAGTGCTTAAAACGCTGCTAAAAGAGCAGTTTAATAAGTTTATTAACTAGTATCTGTTACGTAGGTAAATATGTAACTTTAAACAAGCCTTTCACGTGCTCCTAGTAAGCTTATATATTATAGATATTAACGTGCCAGAGCCTAGTGTTTACTCTCTTATTCTCTCTAACTATTAACTGTATTGTTTACTAATTATTATAAAAGATCCTTTATACTAAGCTAAACTTATAGGTAATGTCTGTTATAAGTCTTTTAAATGCCATTATTTCCTTAACTGCGTACGTAAGCGTAAGTAGCTTAGCTTCAGTTAACGACGTCGTGACTGTATATTAACAAGCAGCTCTCCAGTTAATTACACTATTAAAAAGTATTATAATATACCCTTATAATAAACAGTATATCTTTATATTATTTGTAAAAAAAGCGTTATTAGTGATTATAAGAACCTTTTACCCTGCTCCTTTATATTTAATCCCTACGTACTGTAAACTATACAGGTACCTAATCGTCTGCTTTATTACAGCTAGGTGCTTTGGGCTTAAGTTAATAAGAAACTATAAAAGGATAGAGGCTAAAAAGGCTACGTTTAGTCGAATTATAATTACTATATATAAGATAAATCTTATAAGCTTTTAATACTCTTTAACTTCCACCTTTAATACGCTCCTTATATTCTTAAGGAGTTCTACACTAAGGAGGGGGATGTTTAAGAACACACCCTTTAAAAGGTTATACCGTTTAGCGATCTTCTTAATATACTAGTTATGGACTAGCTAAAGCTTTCGTTCGCCCTAATCCTTAATCACCTAGATATTAATAAAGTTAAAGATCTCTCCCTTTTTGTAGACTTTATACTGTGTGTGAAGCTCTTATATAATTACTTTTACAGCTTTACAGTGCTCCTTTACAAACACTATAAGGTAATTATCTACATAGAAAAGTATAAACATAGTTTTACTCTTATTAAATGTAAGGTATAGCTTTTTGTTTAATAAAGTAAGGCTAAGCTCTTTTAATGTTAATGTAAACTCTTTATACTACAGTAATAGTAAGTCTTATAAACCGTATAACGCTTATTTAAGCTTATAATAAAAGCCTTTTTCCTTAAAGCCATCTGGAAGCTTATATATTATTAAGGAGTTATCGTCTTACGTAGTGTATAAGAAGGCCTAGATTATATCGAACTGCTAGACTTTTAAGTCTTACTAAGTAGTAAACGTTATTATTATCCTAAATAAATAAGTAATTAAAGTTACTGTGTAGATATTTTAAAGTGTGTTAACCTCCTAAAGGTTACCTTTTACACAGATCTTAGCCTTACACTTTTTAAGTGTGTTATTTTCGCAGAACTTATAAGTGAATACTTATTTAAGCAGGAGCAGCTGTAAGAGCGTTACAGCACACTTTATCTTACATTATGTTCTTTTATAAAAGAGGTACCGTATCTTAACTTAATACACCTTTTTAAACTTAAGGCTAAGTGTGTGGTTTTTAAGATCCCTTTAATGTTTTAAAAGCTACAGTTTAAAGAGGTTATCTTTATAAAGGTAAGGTAAACTTAAAGCTGCGTTAAGCCTTACCTTTACTTAAAACATTACTACCTGGAACATAACGTATAATATCCTGTAAACTTTACTCCCTTTTTTAACTACTATTTACTAATTAAGTAAAAACGTTATAAAGAAGCCTGTAAAGCTCTTATTAAAAATTAAGTAGTTAATCTTTACTTTATTATAAATCTAAATAGTAAACGTATAAATTACTAACCTAGGCGATCTAAGGGGAGTTAACTGCCCTTAAAGTCTCTTACTTTATCTTAAAGTAGGAGGGTAGTTAATTTATAAGTGTGTATTCTGTGTTTCCAGCTCTGTTATTATAATAATATCTTTAACTAAATCTTCTAATAAGGCATCTTTATACTCCTTTAAAGCTTTATACTTAAAGGTTATAAACGTCTTATTATAACTGTCCTCTTATAAGTAGTTACTTTCCTTAGGATTTATACGTGGCTTTACACTATTAATAAAAGCCTTATCTGACTGTTTTAAAGTTTCTCGTTATTTAAACCCTTATTTAAAGAGCTCCTTAGTCTTTTTAAACCTATTACGATCTGTAAAAGGTGATCTAACACGCTTATTAACTAAGTAAGGGTATAAGCCTTAAGTTTAAGGTTAAGTTTTAACCTTTAGTGTTAACTTTAGGGTTAAAAGTCTTAGTTTAATGTTTATAAAGCTTTCCTTAAACTCTGTAAGCTTATCTTTAATCTGAAGGAGCGCCACTCTGTCTCTAGGCGCACTTACCCTTAAGTTCTAACCCTTAAAAGTATCTTTATTATCAGATTTAAAGGTTAGAGCTTTATTATTAATAGGTGTAGGTGTGGTGTTTAAGTTTAAAACGTTAGTGAGAAGTTTAAGTATAGATAAAACGTCCTGTATTTACAGCTTAATTTTAATAAAGCTAAGCAGCCGCTAAGTAACCTGTATTAACAGTGCCTTTACTTCCTCACTCTCCTTCTTATAAAAGAGCTTTTTATTAAATATTATATTACACGTCGTAAGCACTGTTTTTAATTATAAGTATTAAATACGGTAAATGTTAAAGGCTATATATCTAATTAAGTACCTAATATGTCCTTAAGGTTTAGTCTTAAAACTAAGTTTATCCTGCTCCGCCTCTTACCTCTTATTAAGAACGTAAGCTTAATATCTGTAAGTGTAAACCCTATTTTAGTTTAAGTGGTGATTATCTACTAGGCTTCTGTTAAGCTTACTTAATAGTGTGTACTATTAGAAGTACTGTTTAAACTATTTATAAAGCTTCTTATTAGGTGATATTTAGTCGTTTTATTAGTTAGGGCTTATCTTATGTAGGTAAGCAGCTACTTATACGTATTTAGGCCAGATTAATTTAAGAAGGTTTACTCCCTCCCTTATTTTAATGGATTTCACGATCAGCTTCTAGCTTACACGTTTACTTCCACCGTTCGGTTCGTGTATATGTAATAAAGTGGTTTTAATTTCGATTCCTTCTTTAATCACTTAAAGCTAATATAGCGTGTATCCCCTAATTATAATTATTAAAGTCTCTTAATCTTAGTGTATGATATATATAATAAGCCTAAACTGCTGTTTTACCTAGTTTATAAAACTTTTAATAGTTTTAAACACTTTTAACCCTTTCTTATCCTTTAATGGATAATAAAAGAGCTTCCCATTATACTTATCTTTAATTATAAGTAAGTAAATTAATCTATCTTATACTTTTTTAAAGTAAAAAAGGTCTTAGCTGATTTGTAAAAACGGGTGATAGGAGAAACCTTTAAAACGGTGTCTTAAAACGATTTATTATAAGTGTGTAAGTATATAGTGTTTACAGTTAATAATCTTTATACTTATGATTATAACGTTACATACTTATTTAACGAGTTTCTTAAAAGCTTCTAGCCTTAAGTGCCCTGCTTAGGCGTGCTAAAGGTGCTTTATATCCTCTTAAGGGTGTAGTTATTATTATAAGTGTTTTACTCCTCGTTTTATTATAGTTACTAATACAGTACTTACGGCACTTACAGTAAAAGGTATTAAGAAGTTTAAATAAGTGAAAATAAGAGTGTATTATAAGAACATTAAATTATATTGTTACTTAAGCTTCTTTAACATTACGTTTTTTTCTATATTACTGTGGTAAAGTGTGTAGTTAAACCTATAATATTAAACTTTAACTTTAGTAATTAAAGCTTTTAAAACGATATTAATATAGAAACCCTTTATAACAGTTATGTTATTAAGTATTAAATCTTCGCTATTAGTTCTTTTAAAGCTTGTAAACACTTTTAAGATCACTTACTTACTATATCTGGAGATTAGAAATAAGTTAGTCCCTATTTAAATATAATCTCTAGTTTTAACACGCTAGAAGCTCCCCTTAACTAGGAGTGATTTGTGATTAATAAAGTGTATTACTTTATAATTATTAATTAGGGTATTATTAAAAAGTGGGTGCTTAGTAAAACCTGTAGTGGAGAACTGCCTTACCACCTTAATAATCGCTTTTATTATATAAGTGTTAATTACTACAGTGTTAATAGATCTTAAGAACTTTAAAGTGTTTAAGTGGTCTTAACCTTAAGTGGTTAAAGCGGCTCCCCATTTCTCTTAATAAGATTAGTGAACTTTTAACTATTTAAAACTTATAAATTACACTTTAATTTTCTCCTTTATCTCAGATCCTAGTATTTTAATACATTTAATATAAGTAAGAGTGTTTAAGAGTGATCTAGTAATTATTAAATGTAAGATTTAATAATTTATAGGCTTTTACAGGTGTTTTCTTCCATAGGGATAGTCCTTTTTAAAGCCTTAACTAATTCTGTTAAGTGTTTTAAAGTAGTTACTAGTGAAGAAGACTTTACCTTACTTACCATTACTAATAGTGTATTTTACTTTATAAATCTATATAAAGAAGATGTAAATATAATCTGTAATTTTAAATGTTAGGCGTTTTATAGTTTCCTACTTTACCAGTTTAAAAAGCTTCTAATTTGCCCACTAGGGCGTTATATATATTATAATGGTTCTTAGCCAGTCCTTAATAGTTAGGGGCCCCTAAATCTTTATGATTTTAAGCGCTTCTACCTTATAATAAGCTGTTTCCTAATCTTTAATCTATTACTCCTTTAACACGTTAATATTTTTAACCTGTTTTATCACTATATAATATTCTTAACGGATCTGGGAGGTAAGGCTTATTTTATTAGGTTTAAGTTGTTATTAAAGGAAGTATATAAATGTTTAAACTATATATCTGCCGTTTTAAATCATCTTTTACATAACTAGTTCCCTAAGGCTCTTATTAACTATATAATTAACCTAGTTCTAAATGTATCAGTATAAATTAATAGTTTTAGTAATAGCTGTAATAAAAGTGGTAACTTTATTCACCAGACGCTTATGTTCCTCTTTAACATCTTATTATATAATTATAATAAGCTTTAACTTATCCTTAACCGTCTTTAAAAATAGGGCTGTTAACTCCCAGTATTTATAAGCGAAGATATATAATTTAGTCGCCTTCTCTTAACACTTATTAATAAGCTTATAGATTATTAGAACGATTGGTTTGATGTATAGATTAGCTGCGTTAGGAGCAGTAGGATTAATAAGGTGCCAGATCCCTTAATTTATCATGTGGTATTTAAGAGTTTTAAACTAAGAGGGCCACTCCTGCACGCTTTTAAGCTTCTGACTGTCGGTTGGAATGCTTTAGTAAAGGGCGCTTTCTTCTATTATAATAGGTAATTTAAAGGATTAGTAAAAGGGTTTTATAAAGGGCGCTGCTTATAAGCGTTTTAATTAATTAGTTCCACACTTTACTCAGTCGGACAGAGCTGGGCTTATAACTGTGGAACGTTTTAGCTGAGGAACGAGGGGCTTAGGAGCAGCGGAAGTGCAGTTGCAAAGTGACTTGATTTGGTAGAAAAGGGGAGTGCGAAGCACTCCCCATTTATATACAAATGGAAGCTCCCTGTGTGTGGGGAGAGCACATGATCCAAGGCCCCTG
>Ga0247770_1000325_pt1 | contig 47009 bp, 43 predicted proteins | sample UWRJL136409B6_FD_179943 | JGI IMG/M metagenome (GOLD analysis project Ga0247770, IMG submission 179943) | Plant litter microbial communities from Arlington Agricultural Research Station in Wisconsin, United States - UWRJ-L136-409B-6 | ecosystem: Environmental > Terrestrial > Plant litter >... | reverse complement strand
TGGGCGGTGTGGGGGAGGGGTTTTTGCCGCGCCCGGCGGTGGATGAGGAGTGGGATATTTTTGTGAGGTGGGATTTGGGGGGTTATTCGTTGCGGGCTGTGAGCTCCCTTGGGGAAGCGCCGCGGGATGCGAGGATTCAAGGCCGGCCGGGGAGGGTGCTTGATAAGGCGTATTTTGCGGTTGGGAGAGAACTACAGTGGTGGCCTTCGTGGGAGGAAGGATCAGCTGCCGCAGCGGGGGGTGGAAAGGGGTCGTTTGCAATGTACTGGCTGGGGGATGCCCCGCCATGGGAGATATTCCCTCTGGCAAGGAGGATTGAATCTCTCACGTAGGCGGTCCGCAAGTTTTTTTTGGGGAACCGCAGGACCCGTTCCGCGTTTTCTGGCGCCGCGCGGCGAGAGGGTACGGTGGCGCTGGGGGATTCCATTCCTTCATGCTGGAGTATACCCCTGATTCCACCGTGGCAGAGGAACTGTCCCCGGACGCACTGGAGAATCTAATATCGCACGAGTCGGTGCACGGGTACGCGCTGATGAACCCCGACCGGCAGGAAGATGTCTGGTACCAAGAGGGCGCGGCGGTGTACTACGCCGTCGTGACCCCCTTCTTGGCTGGGGCTGTTGACAGGGAGTACCTGCTGTAGTGACTGAACAATGCCGCACAGGCTTACTACACTGGTGGCACGACGGGTCTGGACTGGAAGTACGTGCTGGACAACTACTGGTCTGGTACGCAGCTCGTGCGGACGTCCTACTACCGGGGCTTTATTTACCTCGTGCATGTCCAGGGGCTGATTAGCTAGGCGACCAACGGGAAAAAGGGGGTCGACGATCTTGTCCGTGCGTTCTATTGGCGGTACAAAACCAACTATCCTGTCCAGAGCGAGCATTTCGTTACCACCTTGGGGGAGCACATCGAACAGGAAGCCACCGAGGCGAGTTTTCAGGCTATGAAGAGCGGGAAGAACCTCATTAGCCCCAGTGTGGATGCCCTGCGTGCGTCAGTTTGGACTGAAGATGATTAGGAATGATACCAAAGGGCTGGGGTTGGGCTTCTCCGAGGGGAGTCTTGGGTGGGGGGTCATCACCGGATTGGTTCCTGGGTCGAGGGCTGAGCAGGCTGGGCTCCGTGAGGGGGATGAGATTGCACGGTCTTGGACGTTTTCGACTGCTGCGGATGCGGTGGAGAATAAGATGAAGGCGGTTGTAAAGCGTGAGGGGAAGGAGGTTGATATCGTTTATCGGCCGCGAAGTCAGGGGAAGGTGTAATGTTATCAGTGGGTTGGGGTCGGGAATTCATAGCAGCTCACCGTCCCTGCGTGGGCGACTCTCCGCATATTTTAAATCCAGATGAGTGTTAGGCTTCTCAAAATGTATGCGCCATCGCAGGAGTGGGGGTGCTAATCGGGGATAATGTGATGTTGGGCATTGGTGAGCGCTGATTGGCTAGGTCGACATTGACGGAAAGGGAAAATATCAGGCCACCCTCACGAGACAATGAACTGCAGGCATAATCAGGATTTCGAGCCCGGAACTCGACGAGATTTAATTTCTAACTTCCCCAACTTCGCTTCAAGTTGCTTCAATAAAAAAGAAAGAGCCAACCTGAAACCTACCTGGTACCGATCGCAATGGAAAGTCCACATTCACACCCCGACACCCTCCCCCGGGGCACCTTCGCCCCGCCCACCGCATCTGACATACGCGGCCCTTGCCCAATGCTCAACACCCTCGCTAACCACGGGTACATCCCCCGCTCCGGCCGCAACGTCCAAGCCCGGGACATGACCACCGCCCTCCGCGACGTCGTCGGCCTCTCCTGGCTCGTCACCTTCCTCTTCACCCACCCCATCTTCTTCACCCCCAGTCCCACCCCCCTCCTATCCGGGACCCCATCCTTCCGCTCCTCCACACTCCATTACCTCCGCCACCCCCTCTCCCTCCTCCACCGCTTCGGCATGCGTCGCCCCGGCCAAATCCACCCCCTCACAGGAAAAAAATGCCTCGATCTCAATCAGCTTGCCTCCCCGCATGCCATTGAGCATGACATCTCTCTTACGCGGTACGATCGCGCCCAGGGAGATTGCTCCACTCCCCAGAGGGAACTCATATCCGAGTTGCTGGCTTCGTCTTCGGATGGGGGGAGGACGCTGAGTTTGGGGGATTTGGCAGGGTACAGGAGGCGGAGGATTGCGGATCAGAAGGAGGAGAATCCGAGGGGGGAATATGGGGCGATGCAGCATAGTTTTGCGTGCATGGAGATTGCGTTGTTGATAGGGGCTTTTGGGGAGGGGAAGGGGAAGGAAAGGAGGATAAGGTGTGATGTGGCGAGGGCGTTTTTGCAGGAGGAGAGGCTCCCGTATAGAGAGGGGTGGGAGATGAGGAGAACGTGGTGGTGGAAGAGGCTGGGTTTTTTGGAGCTGGGGGGGCTTTCTGCGAGGGTGAGGAAGCTGGTGGGGGGGGTTTGAGATCGAATACATTGCGCTGGGTTATAATAGTTTTTCGTCTTTGAACAAGGATAGCTTTCTGGGCAGTTGACTTCATTGAGATTGGTTTTTTGTTGAGTTGATCATTGTGAACCGCTTCAAGGGAACAGGATTCTGGGAGAGCTTCCAAGGCTGGCAGGAAGTTGGGGTGACTGCATCTCCATGAATACACCCCTCGAGAAGAGTCCTTCATCAGGGCTGAGAAAGTTAATCTCCCCGCCAGGAGCTTCAATCTCGACCAAGCTCGATCCATCTTCCTGCCCCTGCCTACGGAGAGCATGTGTTAGCAAAGTCCCCCAAAGCACCATATCAACAGAAGAAGGAAACTCACGAAAAAAGGAGCCGCGCCATCTACCTCCTTCGCATTCACCTCCCCTAACCAAGCCCCCCTAAACTTCCCCAACTCCTCCCCAGACTCCCACGCCTCTCCGCCCGCTACCACCATAGCCCGGCGATACAGCTCCCCATCAGCAATGCAGTGCAAAATATAGCGCGCCACGTCTTCAGAGGCTGTATTCTGAAGCCCGCGCCCCGCCGCATAGATTTGACAACGCCCGGAAGCATACCCGTGTCTATTACGGCTAGGCAGGCCGAGTTAAAGCGGGCTTCTGTACCGCTAGGCAGTGAAAGAGTGAGGCTTATAAGGCCTTGCTTGGCAGTTAAGGAGATGGTTATTCCAGGTGTTAGCGTAAGACGCGCGAGGGAGGTGTACGTATGAAGGTGTTGTCCTTGGTAGACGTACCGAGAAAAGGAGGGGAGGCGGAGATGAAGGTAAGCGCGAGACGGGTGAAGAGAATGTGAGGGATGAGGTTGGTGGTGACCATCTTGTTGATCCTGGAGGCTTCAATGCGGACGGCGTCGATTGTCAGGCCTGCGAACCACGTTAGGTCGCCTTTGCTAGAGATTTCAGCTGAGGATTCGGTAAGGACGCTGCCTCAGAGTTCTGTCATGGCGATTGACTGGAAGCTTGTCGACCTCTGGCAATGGATACGACACCCCCTCTTTCGTGACAGCGGAATGTACCTTGCGATGTAACGGAACGACAATGTTAGGCATTGTATGTGGTGTCGGGAATTCGAGTCATCTTGGGTTTGGGTGTGGGTGGAACATCTGTCTGTCTTCGAAATAATTGGAATGGCTGGTACGCAGCTATGGCCAGTCCAGTTGAGTGCCCCTTGTGTTATGAAATTGAATCAACAGCTTTTGATTCCCGGAAGATATTCGTCCGGGGCGAGCCCCTCTCGCTCTATTCAGAATGTTGATCCGCAAGTGGAGACCAATGCGTGCCGAGTCCGGATCGAGCCCGGAGGCGGCGCCGACGAGAATAGAAGAGATCCAACTGCTTTTCTCCATACCCTCAAAACCATTATTTACAGAACGGTAATTGTAATGAAAGCAAAAGTCCACACATTCTACAAGCTTTTCCGAAAGACCCCTGTTGTTTTAAACCAAAGAGCGTGTTACCCCTGAGGACCAAGTTGACTTCAGAGTAGGAAGACGCTCAAACCGAGACGTTGAGATAAGAAAAGGAAACCATCCGCTGAACGAGAGAAAATTTTGCCAATAACAGTCTATACCCCATTTTAGAATCCAAAGGTAAAACACTAAAGGTAGACAGAAGAAAGGGGATGTTGAGGAAAGAAAAAGACCGGCGGGACCAAGACGGACTACCTTGACTGCTTGGCTTGGTGGCAATGGCAATCCGCGCAACGCGGGTGGTAGCATTCCGTATTTGGACAATACTCTACGAGTAACCCCATATCTTTTCCACGTCTTCCACATTGACACTGTGAGAGAATGACCATGTTAGTGTGTTGAGTTTGTTGTCGGTGAAGGCATCACAGTGCGAATTCGGTGAGAATCACTGAGAATTGCTGGGAGAAGCTGAGTGTTGGGGGCAGAGTGAGGGCAGACTAACACAAATCCAGAGCCAGACCGTGGCCGTCCGTTTCTTTCTGCCGTCCTTCTCCTTCTTTGAAGTTGAGCTATTCGACGGCTGTGGATGTTGTCAGGATTCTCCTTGATGACCACAACACACTGTGCTCTGCAGGACAAACGAACCATTTCTTTGATACTGCGCTAAGAATTAGCCGAGCTGCAAATGCATAAAATCGGTCGGCGGTGCTGTTTTCCCGCTCCGAGTGGCTGAATTGGAAACACGGAGAGCAGTGGGACGCAGTTTCGACAAGCCTGGTGTGGGTGGTAAACAACGATTGACGCGTGACTGGCCAATAGGATCAGGATCGCTCCCGGCTCATCTGCGTGGGCTGGCCTGACTCCATCACTCTCAGACACTCGGCGTGATGGAAGGAGCATCTGGGGCAACACAAAGACGAAAATTTTCCTGCGTTTTTTGGACATCGATCGCCGTTGCTGTGTGGACGAGCCAGAATTGGAAATCCCTCTAGCCACATGTGGTACGAGTACCGTAATGTGGCGGGAATGCACGCGCCACACCTATGTCCGCTGGGCTCCGCTGTCCACTGGGGGCCCTGGATTGAATAAACCACGAACCTGTCTATCTCTCGCTCTTCCTAGCGCGTCGTAAATTTGCCTGCTAAAAGTCTTCTGTAAGGCGCGGAATGAATGGTCAACCTGAGCAGTCGCGGGTTAGGCTTGTGGTCATGAGGGTCGCCTTGCCATGATTGATTGGCTGAAGGGGCGGGTTCGCTTGCTGGTGTGTGCGCAGGGGCTTCCGTGGGGCGTTGGGCTTAAACCAGGATTGCGCGAGAATGAGGCGGCCGTCCCTGGGAAAGGGTTCTTCAATACTGCCGTTTCTGGGAGTTGGAAAAGCATTACCGGGCGTCTTCTGCACTCACTCAGCCACGTCTTTCATCCCCTCATATACGATGCTACCGCTACCGATTGGGCTCCGATATTTGAGAGCTAGATGTCCTGGACCTCACTTCGCTTATCGCGGTGCATCTTCCCTGCCCGCTCGGCATCACGCTACTCAGACCCCTATGTCAATTTACGTGCCTGTTTTAGAGGCAGGAAATGAGCGTTAGTGACATGTACCAAGGGCGACCATTGTGATGCGGGGACCTCTGGGGCGCGGGACCAAACTCGCATCAGCCAAGGTACCCCTCCCAATTTCTCCACAAACTCTCACTGCAGACCTAATACTTACACATAATTCGTGCGATCACTCACAGCCTGCTTTGCCAGCTGGGGTGGATCTTCAGGCACACCTGTCATCTTGAGGGTGTTGTGTCTCATGCTTCACTGGCGCCGCGTGGCGTCTGATGGTTGCCTGCTCCGAAGTTCGGGCATCGCTGCTGACGGCTGGGAAGCATTAGTTTCGAATCGTCTCGCGCAACTGCAGTCGGTCCTAACCTCAAGGGAAGAGTCATCGGCACAGCAGCCCAGCGTGTCGATTTGCGATTTGGCAACAAATGGGAGCAGATTTGGGGCTGTGTCTGCAGCACGTTGGTCTTTCAAGTCTAAAGTTGCACAATATATCGCAGGTGATTCTGTCTTCAACTGCTGATTGCTGGTCCAAGCGAGAAGAAGGCAAACACTGCATATCGGCATACCCCGGATTATCTTTTTTGCATCTTTGCCTTCCTCTCTCTAGTCCTGGGTTGGAAGAAATGGCAAAATGCCGTTTGCCTTGTCGAGTGCTCAAGCGAGCGCGGAGGGAGGCTTTGCGGTGGTTGAAGTTGATCTCCTCCGCGCACACCTTTCCGTCCTGCATGTTTTTCTTGCAGTCCAACATTTCCCGACCCCTGGCACTCTCTCACTAACCATCTCACGCCAACGTCAACCTTCACTGCGCGGTTTTGGGTGACGAGTTCCTGCCTGACGCCCGTTTATCACATTCACGGTCGTGGTGGCGTCTTGATGGGCCGGCCTGCAGGGTCGTCGCCCGATAACGAAACGTTGAGCATGACGTTGATATCAAGATGTCTAGTTATACTTCAATGTCAGCTTCCCCGCCGGTAACCGAAACCGATTCCCTGTGGCTTGCGGTTTTCAAGCACCCTCGACGATTTGATCGAGAGAGCGAAAACGGAGCGTATGTGAACTACCTCGATGTAGTTTCTCTCGAAAGTGAAGAAGAAGATGAATCCGAGGACGACGTTGATGGCTATACCGGAGCTGATGATGACGAGACCGATGCACTTGCAGATGTCGACAACGGAAATGAGCTGGTAGAGGAGCCGGACAATCTCGATGCGCCGGCAGAGGAATTGGACAATGAGGGTGCGAGTTTGGACTGCGCACGCCCTTGTCGGCTCCAAAGCGCGGTATGGCGGCTTCGAAAGGACCTGCCCGGCACCGAAGAGAAAACTGTGCGCCGACATCCTAGCCGGATTGACGGCGTCACTGTTTTTGTTGAGCACAGGCTTGCCTCACAAACTGACTCGAAGCCTGGCAGGAATGACACCCTGGTTGGCCTTGTAGACAGGCCCCTGGATAATTCCCAGTCGTTGGGCCAAACAAATGATTCGCGATATCGTGGTGGTTTGTCAGATGGCAAGCTTCTGGAAACGCTTCAAGTTCCAGTACGCGTTTTCCCGCTATCACTGGATCCAGTGCTGACGCAGGAAACAGAGATTCACCAAGACTTCGAATACAACAGCTACCGATTCTAACACGATGGTGATGTGAGTTATGTAGCTTCATGCAGAGCCGTCAACTCCCTCCTACCTACTGACCGTTCTTCTCGGCGACAGATATATCCCTGACATGGACGCGCCTCAGATAGAGATCGTGGCCTCAACAGCATCCCCAACGCAGACGGACGCTCTACTCAAGTATCTTGACCACCACGTAAAACTCATGCCACACATCGGCGTGTCTATTACCGTGAGCCTATAGACCCCTCTTCGATGCAACATCACTCATGATTGTGTAGTCCACCGGGTTCCGGACCTTTGAGTTGCACATCCACCTCCCCTCCCTTGCCCTGCGGGAGCACAAAACGCTTCATCGAGATCCTCGGAAGAAGCCCGACGGCATCCCACTAAGGAGATCTTGGACTGTGCCTCCCATGCAGCCTTTGGGTCAGAGTCACAAGCCGGCGGAGTGCCAAACACGCCTGTACGAAGTTCAAAGGTCAATGACTTTGGTCGGAATTGACGATCGGGTCTGGACTGTCTACGGAACAATGGATACCGCTTTTGACGGAAAGAATTCCCAGCACTCAGTGGAATATCACCACAGACACTGGAGGAAGACTGGAGCTAGACTTGATCCAATCTCTCGCCGGATGGTCCCAACTGTCTCTCACACAGCACCCATCGATATTCACGACGCTCGGACGTACTTCTGGGCGGCCTTCGAGAACTGGACGGCGGATCTAGAAGCTGAGTACCGCTCCATTCTTGACCACTTTAAGGAGCTTCTTGAGAAGGGGTATGTGCAAACTTTCATTTGGTTTCCTCACTCAGTTCCATCCTTACTTCGGCCTCACAAGCTGCTGGCAAAGGGCAGTGATTTCACAGAAATGATCGAGACAGTGACAATTACTACCCCCTCGTATCGTCCATTCTATCTTCGGACAGAATTCAAAATTGGTCCTAATGGTCGTGCAACAGATGCCCAGAAGAGATGAAAAAGGATGTGCGGGAATTTGACAAGTGGAACAACGAGGTGCTGGACCACCTCCACAGGGTTTCGGCTTACTTGTCAGAAACCATGGACGCCTTCAATTTGTTTCATGAAACCGATCTCGATTATTTCTCTCCCGAGTCCAAACTTCAATACCTCCGCAAAATCGAGAGACGATTTCGCATGTTGGATCAGTTTCGGACTCGATTCACAGAGCTCAGGGCATCGGTCAAGACAAACGGGGAGAAGGTATGAAACCCTAATGCATCTAATTGCAGAGTGCGACTATTAACACAGTTTTTACCACAGGTCATCAAGCAAATCGGGTTCAAAAGTAATGATGCGGCTGTCAAGGTTGAGGCTCTGGCATTTTTGGCATTACTCTTTGCGCCACTTTCCCAAGCCACTACGATGTTCACCATTCAAAACTTGCCTTTCGCCCTGACTCCTCACAGCTTCACGATTTCGTTGATCAGCCTTGCGTTCCTCTACGCGAGCGCCTATTGGCTTCTCCAGAGACGGTCCACCCCCATCAGGCCACTCGCCCGCAGGGTCAGCAACTCCCTTCTGCCCGTCATCGATCTGGCACTGGTTCGGGTACGAGATGCAATTAGAGCCTCTGTCGAGAAACGCAAGGTCGTGTCTGAGCTGCAGGGAAACCCTGTGTCTGAACTGCAAGGGTCACAACCCGAAGGTCCCACAGCCTCAGATCGGCCGCCTGCCCCTAGATCTCAACCAAGAAGGGCGTTTACGTGGCCCCTAAGATGGAAACGAAACCGAAGTCGACCAGAAGAGTACGAGTTGCCCGTGGCCAATGTATAATGTTAAATGTTATTTTCGGGCGTTGTCAGTCCCGTCAATCAACTTGTGCATCAGCTGTTGACCAGCCGTCCTGTAATTTAGGTTGAGTGAATTGTCTCCATATACTCTCAGTCGACATTCAGGGGGTTCGCACTCCCACCGTCACTTATCGGTTTCATTTCATTCATCACACCTTTTTGTCACCATCTTCATCCCCCTCTCAGGGTCTGCACAATCTTCCTCATGCAAGGGCTTGGCTTATAAGAATATTGGCAAAAGAGCCGTGCAGTTTTTATCGCCAGTTCAGTCCTCGCAGAATTGAGGTTTTTGTTCCGCATTCGCGGGGCGGTGTTCCGCCCTATCTATGGTCTGTGCCTGGGCCTCAGTGTTACACTGTACGCGCTGAGACGCAACCATCGAAATTGACCGCGTCAATCGTGTTCCTATGTGAGCATTTTCCAGTCTCCAAACGGTTTAGTCAGGGGTCCGACACACAAAAGTTTCCACGGTGTTGATCATCTGGACGTTACACAAACTACTATCCCGCCATCGGAGGCGGAGCCGGTTCACTATGCATGCCCCTTTGGTCCTTCAAAAGCGCCAAGCGGCGCCCGTGAAGGATCAATACTCTTTCAACCAGGTTTGAATCTTTTCGGACTCAACTGTGAGGATGGGGGTTTACCATGACTCTCAGACTGGGGAAAGCCTAGAATGGCCTGAGTTAGTTAGACCTCAAACAATGGGGGCAAATCCTTTGAGCATCCGAAAAGGACGTGATGGAGATGGATGTGCTGCTGGGGACCACCCTAGTTAACTATGCGGGAATGCCATCTACTTCCCTCCGCGTCGAGTGCTCCTTCCTCCTAGTATCTCGACAGCCCCGCTACAAAGCCCACACAGTGACGTCATGTCCCGTCCACACCTTCTGCTCTATGCTTTTCTGTCTTTTCTATGCCTCCACTCATTTCCCCCCCAATGATTCGCTCAGCAGCTGCCTCCTGGCGCGCCACTGCAGTATGGCAACGCGGCGCCAGGAATTGCGGTCAAGCCTGGCACCAAGCTGCGCATCCTGCCTGTTGGTGACTCCATCACGGTGGGATGGCTGGGTGACGACCACAGCGGCTACCGCGAGAAGCTGCGTCAAGACCTCTCACAAGACAAGGTCGTCTATGCTGGCACCGAGCGCTACGGATCCATGACGGACCCGTGGTCTGCCGCGTGGACGGCAAGCACATCATCGGCGTTGACTTCACCAGGTTTCCATGCCGTACATCGACGATTGCATCCACCCGAACTCGCATGGATACCGCAAGATGGGTGACTGGTGGTATGACTTCACCACGCAGATCCCCAAGAGCTGGAGTTGGGCCGGAGACGGGGCTAATCAGCTGCTGGCTGAACCGCCCGAATGGTTGGGTAGCGGGCGGTACCGACTGCGGTATCCTCACCAACCGTATCCAGCACCGACCTCGAAACCAATCCCGGCCCCGCCGCCTTCTCCACATCCCATCTGTACACCGTCATTTACGAATCCGACTCCGAATCTATCCACAGCGGCCACTCGCTCCATGGCCGTATCCCAGCCTCTGTGATCTCCCTCGGCGTATTCCACACGAGTTCTGCTTTCTCACCCGTCACCATCCCAATTTCACTCACTAGATTATACGGCCCCTCCAAACCCTCCTCCATCTCGCGCACCATAAAATCAGCTAAATACTTACAAAGTATCACTCCACTACACCTATGCAAATATTAAGCTGTTGTTCGCAATCCCACATCTGGCTCACGGAACGCCTATCGAGCTTACTGATAGCCCTTGACGGTCGTCTCTACACGGTGAAGTGGTAAGGTGTAATATAGTGGATACCCCGCTGTCAGTCAACCGTTCCCATATTGTTTACTGCCAAGTGGAATATCTATTATTCAGTTTGAGGACCTAAGGGACGTCTTTCTTTTTTTCTGATTCCTCTGACCGTAGTAGGAATAAAAATGATGACGTGTGTGGCCTTCCACGCTCGGCTACAGCCTACCTATAAGTGGGCTCTATACTTTGCTGGTCGCAGGGCTCTGACTGCCAGCTGCCGGAGAGCTAAGCTGAGGAGGCGGGTGAGGAGGGCGCAAGCTGGTAAAATGGTTCCCAGGAATTGTCGTCGTTGACGGGCGGTCCGAAACACACAGGGTCGTCAATGATGAGAACTTCCTCCCCGTAAACACTATCGTAGGACCCATATCGCCACTGGTAGGCCCCCGAGCCGCAGAGACCGGCGTGCAAGAGCAAGAGCCAGTAGAGGTTGTCCGTGGCTCTGGCAAACTGGCAGAGCTGCCTCGGCCGCCTCTTCCAGATGCCTCTAAAGACGCCGACGCAGGGCTCGAGCAGCAGACCCACCAGCACGATAGTCGTGGCCATGGCAACGATGACGATCAGACCGGCGACATTGAAGTTCTGCGCCTGGCCACGACAGCGCACTTTCTGGCCTGTGCATTGCCACTCCGCCGCTTGCCTGTCGCTCTCGTCACGGCTACTGACGGGCTGCACTGTGAAAGCGCTCTTGGTGTCGTTGAAGCCTGAAATGTCCAGGAAACCGAATGTGAGATCCTGCAGCATGGAAAGCGCCGTCTCGAACCAAAGCCGAACCTCTCGAATCCACTGGTCTGAGGGTAGCGCGGGGGAGAGCATGCCCTTGAACAGGGCTTCGTTGACGAGTAGAACTGATTACAGACTATGAGAGAGATGTTGGCGACTAGAGGCCCCGAGGAAAGAAGAAGGGTGGGTGGGGTAGGGGGGTTTTCCTCAGTCTCTTTGGGCTCGGAACCATGGAACTTGCCTGTGACGCCTAGAGTCCCGATTCCAGGATTAAATGTGAATGTTTCGATGAAAATTTTCTCTATCCTCCACAACACTGCCATCTGGTGGTCGTTAAGCTCAAGAGCTCGTCGTTCTTGATCCCAAGCCCCCGTGTGGTGCGTCTCAGCAGTACACCCGCCGTTCTGTGGGTTGCAGAACTGGAACTGGTCTAGACACACGAGCATCGTCATAAAGTAGTCGCCAAAGTAAGTGATCTTCTCGGGATCTGAACTGCCATTTAGACGCCGGTTGCCGTGAAGAGCCGGTCAAATACGGGATCGAGGTAGTTAACATCATTGGCGAGAAGAAGGGACATGGCAACGACGGAATCCTTCCGGGCGAGTAGGGGGATCGGCTGCCACGCACCAACCGGAGCGGAACCGGACGAGCCTGGGTCGAATACGGTAGCGGTAATAGCCAATCGCGTCTCATTAATGTCTTCCGAGCTCTGGAGCTATTCTACCTAGGAATTGGATCCCGTCCTAAAATGGTTAGGCTAAAATCAAGCTCGCTTCACCTTCGGCTCAGCTTCGGCTCACAATAGCTCGCCAAATGTTCACCATACCATGAAAATTAGCAAGTTTACGCGGTACAGGACCGATTTTAAGCCTCGCTTCCGACAAAAGGTGCCTAGATAGGGGGTTGTTAGAAATAGGACCCCTACTACTTTTTTTTTACAACAAAATAAACCCACCTTTAAGATAAAGGCTAAAGAAGTTTGCTTAATGGCTAACGTACTCACTCTCTGTTTTAAGATTCTAGGTAAGGTATAGTAATCATGCCTGTCTATCATGTAACCACTCTTTTCCTGGCCATAACTAGGCAGCCCGACTCGTCGGCATCGATGCAAACCTGCCAGAGGCGCCTCTGCATCTCGTGGCTGACTATGTCCCAGAGGATGTGCTTCTTAATGTGCAACTCGAAAGGCATATTGCAGGTATTGTACCTTGTCACGTATAGTATCGGGAGGAGAGGGGAAATACAGTGATGGATTGGTTCTAGACGTCAACAGACAAGCAGGAAGGCTGTGCTGTATGCCGTAGCTTTAATGAGTACATGTTAGCTAGAGCTGATTAAACGTGACGAGGGATCATGTAACTACTCGAATAGCGAACCGTCGATTTTGGGGTAGTGAAACACATGTTTCTTATTCAAAGCCTTCTCTTTTGCTGTGACTCTCACGCTGCCACTGACGTAGGCTAGCGTTTGCAATAGTAGCTGCAGTGGTGAAGCTGGGCGATTTTGGGCAACATGGCTTGTGAGATAGAACCCAGTCCCCGTGTCCTTATCTGCAGGGAGGCAGTTCATGTCCAAAAATATGTGATGATCATTGTTAGTCAAGATTTCAGAGACGGTCAGCCATCTTTCAGACCCAATTCAAGCTAGTTTTTGGATGGTGTTACACGAACTGAGACGATTTTAGAGTTAAGGCGACTCTCCTCGTCCGCTCGACCTAAATAGCCTATAATCCTCACCCTTACACGGCTTCTATACGTACTAACACACCGCCCAGTTCCCAAAGTTATGCACGTTCTAGGTAGGTCCTACGCGTTTCTTAGTTAGCCGTGCATTTCCAGTTCACGTTCTCTTCATCAACACCAAAACTCCTAAGGAAGGGAAAAGAAACCCTGTCCGCTTACTAGTGCTACCGCCGACAAAGGCAGCGTATCAACTCAACAGTTGGTATGTGATCTCCCCCCAGTCTTCGCTATCAGGGTCTACAGGGCTAGGATACAGCGCCTCCCTTCGCGGAACAACTGCTTTGGATCGTGGCTCGGGAAGCGACTCGAGGGTTTTCCCTTTGTAGGTACTAATCAAACCGCGCCTCAGATAAGGCGAGCAGATGGTGATAGCATGAGAGAAGAAGGCCAAGAACCATCGAGGCGCGTTGATTGGATGCAGTAGAACCTTTGCCTCTTCTCGATGGTTCCGGCTCCTGCGCAACACGCCAGCCCAGGTTGTTCAGGTTAGCTCTATGGGCTCAGACGAAATCGACCGCTGCGCATTGTGGCGGTGCGTTCCATCGCGTAGCGGAGGTCGGTGCTCCAAGTCCATATCCGCGGCAAGGAGTGCAGTGATTCGCATCCGCATCTCCGGAGAGACAGCCGATGAGAAGGAAAATTCTGCCAGCTCCCCGAGGTCCGTGGCCCTCGCCCCGTTTTCAAGCAAGTAGACAACTGCTTCTGCGTGGCCCATAAAGGCGGCATGTCGCAACGGCTCCCAGCCTCCCGAGTCCGCTTCGCGAACGTCCGCATTGTACTTAAAGAGGAGCTGCAAGACCTGGACATGGCCTCCACTCGCCGCCAGACACATAGGGGCGTCGAGCCCCCGGCCAGTTTCGATCGATCTGATATGTAGAGCAGCTCCATGGCGAAGAAGCTGGTGGGTGATGGCGTGATGGCCGGCCAGACAGGCAATGGCGAGCGGTCTTACCCCTTTAGTATCGACTGCATCAACCCATACGGCACACCTCAGCAGGGACTTTGCCATCTCGACGCTACCCTCGCGAACGGCCACATGCAGAGGAGTCTCGCCGGTCTCCGTCCGGGCGTTGAAGTCGGCCCCCGCAACCAACAGCAGTGAGACCTCCCTGTGCGTGGCATATTTGCATGCGAAGTGGAGCGGGCGGTTCCGCTTCTGACACTCAGCCTCGATGTTGGCTCCGGCCTCGGTCAGCTTCTCGATAACACTGAAGCGTCGACTCATGGCTGCGATGTGGAGCGGTGTACGATCGTGTTTGTCGCGCGAGTTCAAATTGGTCTTCTTGTTCGCAATTATGATACCAGCTGCGTCCTCGTGGCCGTTATAGCTTGCCCAGTGAAGCGGTGTGAACCCCCCTACACTCTCTGCTTTTGGAGACGCCTTATGCCGCAGCAGGAGGTCAACCACAGCCGCATAGCCCGACCGAGCGGCGGTTGCCAGGGGCGTCAATCTCTCCTCCTCCAGAGCTTCGATATCGACTCTGGCGTCAAGCAACTCTTGCACGACGCGCACCCACCCCGCAGCGCAGGCGATATGTAGCGGTGCTCGGATTTGGGCGTCCTTGGCGTCCTTGTTTGCGCCGAAGTGCAATAGAAGCCTCACAACTTCGTAGTCGCCCGTTTCGCTCGCCGCGTGCAGTGCTGTTCGTTCCTCTTCGTCGCGGGAATCGATGGTCCCAAAGTGTCTCAATAGGATACGAATCACCGCCAGCTGCCCGTGGTCGCAGGCGATCCTCAGTGGGGTTCTTTTCGTAGAATCACAAGCATTGACGTCGGCCATATGGTCAATCAACATCTCGGCGATGCCGCAGTGGCCATTGGCAGCGGCAAGGTGGAGGGGAGTGAGCTGATCGTTGTCACAGACGTTGACATTGGCGCCTACGTCGATTAGAATCTTTACTATGTCGTCATAGCCGCAATGGCACGCGACGGCCAACGGCGTCCTCCCGGTTTTGCCATCTGGAGTATGGATATCCTCCCTATGTCGGATGAGCCACAACATGTCTCGATCGCCCCTCTGCGCGGCAGCGACGGCTCCTGATGGCGGTCCCCCGGCCCCGGATTGCAAATAGATGTCCGTTGCCGCATACTCCCCGGGAAATCTGATGCGCAGTCGAGACATCGAGGACATTGAAGTCTCATCTCTGGGGGATCGAGATGTGGAAAAGTTCGGCAGACCAAGCCGACTAAGGCGACGGAGAAATGAGGATCGCGATCCAGCCTGCGACCCGGCCGAGAGAGAAGTATTGGATGACACTAAGGAGGGGCTTGTCGGCGTCGTGCTGTAGAATACGCTGCCTGCTGATGTTCTGTCGCTTGGTGAAAAGGTTGGTGAGGGTAAGCCGCTATACGGCGACGTTTCTGGTACCGGCCGGTAACGCTCCGTGCATCCCTCCAGAATTGCTGCCCTAGGCCCGGTGGTGGGGCTGATTGGTGAAGTCGCCCCGAAAGGGTTGGTAAAGTGCCTCGTCTCCGAGTCCGTACCAATAACAGTGCCACCTAAAGCTAAGGTGTTGTGGGCTCCTGTTCCAGTACATGTCGCAGAAGGCTCGCTTTCTCGGCCTACGAGCTGCTGCGCCATCGAGATGGCATCGTGCCGAACACGGCGGAGGATTTTTCGGGATGCTGATCTGCGGAGAAGATCATTCTGTTCGGAGATCGTCTGACTGCTCGCCATCAGCACTCACGTCAGTTGTCAATCTAGGGAAACACACCAGTATGCCGCAGTCAAAAGTAGCTGCAATGCCGCCACCTGAGAGTTGAGACGACTTTCGTATTCCTTCATGGTAGATTCAGAGAAGAGCTGTCTGAGACGTGGCACCCTCGTTTCATTCAACAGCAACGTCACCTCGCTGTCCAGCATCTCAATGATTGCCTGGCAGGCCCCCATTGCAGCCCTCAGATTCTCAACCATCTCTGCGCCTCCAGGGCTCGTTGAGGCATTGAAGTCGGCCCAATCTTTGATCTGGGCCAGCGCGGCGCGGACAGTAGACAGCTTGGCGATTAAAAGCTGGAGCGATTGCGCTCCATCGACCCATCTGCGCTTCAGCGATCCGAGATTGGCCGTGACCCTCGTGGCGAGATCGACGAGCTGAGCGCAAGCGGCGACCGCACCGACAATCGTGAGGGCTTCCATAGGTAGTAGTCGCCGCACGACATACAGCCGGGCGGGGCCCACCGGCGAGCAGGTGGCGGAAAGGTCGGAGGGCTGGAAAAGTTTTCGGAAGAGGGGAAGTGGCCATGCTGAGTTGGCAAGTAGAAAGTTCCGTCGTGGCTATGGTGACCTCCATTGGCAGTCGAGATGCAGCGCTATGCTGAATAGGAGAGGGCTTCTGCAGCTACAAGGTATTCTAATGGCGCGGGCTTGTCCAGAAAGGCCGTGTCGGCCGCTATGCGTTCACCGGCCGCAGACAGCACCTGCATATCCCGCCCGGATTGATTCGCAAGGCTCCAGGACTAGTGGGCGGATTGGAGGACGACAATGACGATGGCATGGATGTTGTGTTCAGCGAGCTTGGTTGGGCCAATCAGCCCGCTCGAGAATACCAAGGCGCTAAAACGGCCCGGGGGGTCACACCGCCATCCGATGGAACTTACCGCAGCGGGAATTAGAGGCCTGCAACATGCCCTATAAGTTCAACATGCCATGTGTGGGCAACACGGCATGTTGTTCAGGGGGAGCCCAAATAGAGGCTTCTGATTGGTCAGATTCGTCATATATTAAAAATATCGAGGGTTAGGGTTCTGGCGTACAAGCCTGCAAAAGGGGCAGCGCTATTGTACACCATTCACAACTGGGGTGCGAATGGGATCAGTCGGACGATAGAAAGAAGAATCGCAGCGATCGCGAATTGAACTAAGGGCCTGAGAAAATGGTAGATTGAACAAGCAAAAGCGATCACTTAACCGCTTGGCCACTGCCCTGCTTGGAATTCGAAAACCGACCGTCATTCTTGCCGTTCATCTATACAGGTATTACCCGGGGGAAGCACTTACTCAATTACATAGCCCAGGTGGTCTGTTTCTATGTGCTGGTTGAATTTGAGAGTAATGTTTCCGGGTTTGTGGTACGGTCCTGCTCGCAATGCCGTGAAGTTTTCAGCGCAGTCCATATATCGATCGGCCAAGTCAGTCTCTTTAAGAGCATGCATGTTGTCCTCCGCCGGAACTGAAGCGAGCGTTCAGCAGGTCCATTGATGCTGAGGTGCGAAGCCGAGTCTAAGAGTCCCGTATCGAAAGCAATCGCTGTGTTTGCATCTGATGTGTTCTCCAGAGTAAATCTGCATCAAACAATGTCCGTAAAGGGACAAGGAACCCGCGAAGTCGTCTAGGGTAGTTCATCGAATAGAAAGGCTGAGGACGCTTCTATTCGAGAATTGCCACAAAATCGATGGAATTGATGAGGATGATGTAGAAAAGCGGAAATAAAATCAGATTCTTCACCGCTAAATAATCATCGCGAAGCGCTTTGTGAGAAGAAACAAACATGGCTGGCAATCATTCAATCTCATTTAAGTTAACGCTATATGCCATTGAAATGTGTAGAGGTGAACGACTTAACCCTCGCCTTCGCAACGAGAGGGCGAAGGCCTGACACTTAAGTACAACGGCAACCCCTGTAAGCCATGTGCAGGACTACTGGTGGAATAGGAGTCGACCTCCTTACACTCTCCGAGCATGACTAGAATACCTAACGTCGATTACCATATCTCCAGCAGCGACAACAATACTAAACGACCTAGCGGCGGTAAATATTCAGCAAAATAAATCCGACCACTAATCTAAGCGGAAATTTGAGACGTCTGATATCCTGCATAGCCGTTATAGTACTTGCCCAACAAGTACTTCATTTCTTCAAGCGCCCTGGATCAGATTTTAGGGACCGAGTATATTCTATTCTTAGTCCCGTTCGCACTTACCATTCTCTAGAGCCTATATACCTGCCATAGTACCCTTATCGACAGTAACGTCCGAAAGAAGCCGAAGACTCTGCGGAGGTTTTGGCGATGCCATTATGTAATGGTCACTAAGATGAATGATATTTTCTAGACAGAAGGACGGAGGTCAGGCGGATGATATTATATCAGATGTCGTTGTACGATGTCACGAACTCGGACTAGGTGGCTGCCATCTGACGTAGTAAAGTAGAACAGTAGAAGCTCCTAATCCTGGGAGATAGATGACCTAAGCTTGAAATGGGCGAAGGTCCGATACCGGCGAGGTTACCCCGCCCAAGCTGTGTGCAAGATACGATATAGCTTCTTTAGTGTTTATACAAGTACCCTTACAGATTTTTTTAAATACACAATAATATTCTCTAAACTAGAGTGACGCTCTATATAAATTGCGGGGCTGACATTTCTTCTAGGGCCCCGTAGAGCTTGATAGTACTACACTGCCTCACCGTCCTGGACTGGAATATATAACTACGGAACGAGAAATATGTTTTTGGTGAGGTCGGGGCGTGTTCCTTAACGATAAAGGGGTTCCCCAAACCTGCTAGGCTTTCCTACCGGAGTTGCCGCGAGGCCCATTGGGCGTGGGCCATGACTTGCAAGTTGCCTGGGGGTGACGTCGTGGAATTAGGAGAAGCATGCTTAGATAGAAAAGAAAGTAAAGCTTAGGATGTCTAGTGTCTTCTAGTAGCCTGCCCTGACTATGGGCAAGGGATCGTGGCTCTTTTACTTTCACCCGTCGCCACTTTAAAGGATGGGATGTCTAGATACCGGCGTGTAGGTTTGATCAAAAGTGCATCCGTCTACCAAAACGATTTCCAGAAGCCTTGGCCCAGCTGCAGTATATGTCGCAAAGAGCGGAATGGAGGACAATGGATATAGAGAACCCGGGACGTCGGTGGCTGGTGTGAGGGATGTGGCATAAGGAATTATATTCTTATCTAAACTTAGAGACATGTAGCATGGAATCAGCACTTTTTCGCTAACTGAAGAATGCAACTGATGCCACTCCTACGTAACAGTTAACAAGATGCAAAATCGGGGAGTTACTAAAACAAAATTCCATAAAGGGGCAAAAACAGACAACACTAGGGATTCGGTAGCCGTCACCAACCTAACTCTAGTCTGGCCCTCACTGGCTTATGTGTGGGAGAGCGGACGTGATCCCAAATTCTCCAGTGGTTGTGGTCGTATGTGGCAGTTTAGGCCTGTGTTAATACAGATATCTAAGCAGACCCTGTGAGATATCGGGCTGGCCGTAATGAGCATCACTTAAGGTACTACATTCTGTTAAGAAATAGGTAACTTACTGAGTCTAGAATTGGTCCCGTACAGCTAGGTTAAGGTACCTCTAAGTCACGGGGTCCAGTTTCCGATCACTTCTGTTCCTGATTAGCATGTAAGCTCACTGCTATTTTAGCCACCCCTCTAACACTCAGCTATATCTTAACTATTTTAATTCCAATCCTTTTTATCTTTTCCACGCTTATTCTTAATTGATTTATAATGGCGTGGACCGAAATTAACATGCGCATGGCTTGTAATGATATCTGGAAGGGTGTTAAAATCCATAAGGCTGTTAAGAAATACCTGATCTCTTATATAACACTTTACGGCTAAATTAACAGCACCCTGCCTTACGTGGTTACTTACTAAGACTAATAAAAGCTTTCTATGCCTTAAGAGAACCTTTTAAATAACTGGTTCTTTTTCCAGGAGTCTCTAGGAGCCCTCCCTACCCATACGTAAAGAAGGAAGCTGGTATAATAAATCTTTATCAAATGTAGAGAGGGTTAAAAGATTAGAAAACGCTTGGCATACCATTTTATCGCTTATTACCTTGTATTTAAGATTTAAAGACCCTGTTAGATAAAAGCGGCGCGCCTTAATTACATTATGGAAGAGGTTATTTAGCCTCAGTTTAACTGCTTTTAGATTCCATATTACGACCTGCACCCGACACAGGCCTCGAGAGGACTGGCGCGGGTTAAGACAGAACGTATGGCAGGACGCCAACGGATAAGGGGCGTTCCGAAGACGGCTTGTTGAGCTAGCACTCCTAGACGGGGGGTTCAATGTCACTGTAGGTCGCTGTCACTATAATGCACAGAGGTGAGTCTGAACAGTAGGACACAAATGAACAATTGAATACTAACGTAAGGAACCAAAGTCCCTCACGGTGGTTGTGGGCACAACTATAGCTATCTATACTAACTAACTGGGAGGTACTTCGTACCTTGCTCGTAGTGTCGCAAGTGCTCGTTGTGCGAGCACTTTGCACTGCGCGAGCGTTTTGCTCGTGAGGTTTCTCCTGCTCGCGATGCGAGCACTCGGCATGCCGCGAGCAGCACCTCATTGGTTGCAGGGGCTTCGGGTCTTTGCACCCCTGGCCCAGTGCGCCTGGACGGTGTGCATTGTCTTCCCGCACTGTTCCTTCTGCGGGGGATTTGTCGGGCCGCCCCGGCCCAAGTGACGGCCTGCAGGGTCGTCACATTCTAGCCGTTTAGGGGATTCCTTTAAAATACTAATGGAATATAGATAAGATAAGGCTTATAAAGGGTTTTAGGAGAAACAGATATGTTATAGGAAATTATTAATTTCTAGCTACTGAGTGCCCTGTAGACTCCCTGTATTACAGGGACCTCTAGCAAGCAATAGCCTGTGGCTGTTGCGTGGTTGCGTACCTCGTAACCACTAGTCGAATCTTCTAGAACCCTAAAAGGTTTTAGAGGATTCTAACCCACTCTAGGGCCCCTTGGGGCCCCTGGAGTGCTTAGAACCTACTAGAATCCAGGAGGATGGGACCTCCTTGAATTCAGTAGGGCTACTGCCTTACAGAATCAACTAGAACATTACAGTAGCCACGTCAGCCACTACGTTAACAGAACTATGCAGAATGGTTCAGAACAGTATTATTCTATTATTATATTAGTTAGTTCAACTTTACAGAAGACTCTAGAATCCTTCTAGAGCCTCCTACAGCTAATAAGGAGCTGTGCGATGTCGAGCTCGACGAAGATGAGCTCTAGGAGGTCTGGCGTTGAGAGAACTTGATGGCAGGACGCGTAATACTCTGTTGGAAAATCCGTCCCACTCTTCGCGGCTTGCCCGGCTTTCTTCGCGGCTTCCCTGAGCACCTCCTCACTCTTGGGCTTTTATCTTCCTTATGTCTTTTGCTTCTTTTTGAGTTGTTGAGCGCCATCGATGATGAAGAAAGGGATTTCTCTAGGCGCATGCCCTGTCCGAGTTAGGGGGCGATTGGGGATTCGGAAATGGCCTTCTGATGGTGGGGCAAGGCCTTCGCTGAACGATTTTTTAAATCAGAAAGTCGTTTAGGACCCCAGAAATCATGAACCAACCCTTCTGAAGTTGAGACCGATAAGCTCAAATGGTGGCCTATGATTGGTCGATAAGGCCTTGTGGGTCCAGACTTTCAGTGACCCACTTTCGACCTTTTGAAGGTTTATTTTCAGAAAAAAAAACCGTCAGAAGAATACCGATCGACTTTCTGAAATTCTGACTCGGATCGGTTCAGAGGCTATTTCAAAATGTTTTTCAGAATCTCCAATCGCGCCCTTAATGTTAGAATGATGGAAATGAGGCAAAATCGGAACACACCATCAACCAACTTTGTTGGGATGTTTTTTTGGGGCAGATAAATTTGGCTCACGGCTTACGGCAAGCAGCGGAAGGTTGGGAGTTGTGTGGCCCAGCTTGTCGGCTAGTCGCGGCCCTCGAAGTGTTCTGGAAATGCTGACTCCCGGATAAACAGCCGACGTTGAAGGATCCGATGATGTCGCGTTTTTCGGAGGTAACGGAGCGTCGAAATGAAAGTTTGCAGGACCTGAGTTGACTTTAGCCGGCGGGGAGTGATAGAGATGGCAGGAGAGAGGTCTCATTGAGCGCCTGTTCCGACAAACTGGCTCTTGCTCTGCTGGGGACACCACAAAAGCAGGCAACACCCAGGAAAGATACGACGAGAGGGAAATCCATGCACAAAAAAACCACTAACGTGCCACGGACTCAAAATGCATCCGCAAAACCTCGCCGCTCTGCTCAGCACCGCTGTCTTCCTCGCCGCCCCAGCCACGGCGCAGGCGGTCTACGGCATCTCCGAGCGAATCGCCCCCTTCACACCGCTGCATACGGCCGTCTACACGACCTTACTCGCCCAGAAACAGTCGCCTCAAGTAATCACAACCGTTGTCGTCACCCTGTTCGTTCCCCGCGACGTCGGATGGCCTGGCGCCGCCACCCCGGTGACTGGAACCGCCGTCTCGCACTTCTCTGCGGCACAGCCCAACGGCGCCGCAGCCACGTGGGCCGAAACCGTTGAACTTGTTTGGACGATCCGAGGCAACGGTCAGCAAGAGGCCAACACCGCTGTCGCGCAAGCTGCTCCGAGCGCCAAGGCAACGCTGGCCGCCGTGTACACAGATTACAGTCACTTTACCACCGAGATGTATGGCGCGTGGTCTCAAGCACGATTCGACTACGTTTCCACATACCGTGAGACGATTGTGGAGGAGATAGGAGCGAATTATCCGGCGACAATGATCCAGACCGGCCACACTACCATCGAGATCACCGTGACGGGCGGCCCGCTTCGAGGTCCACCGACAACGTTTACCAATCCGGCAACTCTCGTATCCGTTAGGACTACCACATTGGTGCAAGTGGCCGCTCGCCCGACGCCAGGCTCGGGTTGATCTTGTTCAGGGCTCGGAGATGGGGTGCTGACGGACTGGAAATAATATGTGACGAGTCATCACGAGAAGTTGGAGCATCTCAAAGGGGGTCAGGTGGAATGAGCTGGGTCGCTTTCTAGGCTCAAGTTGGGGAGCCTCGCATTCGGGGCTAGCAGAGTTGAGCAGTGTTGGTCAGCTTTTTGTAACACTCTGGTGGTTATAAGGATCGCAAAAAGACCGAGCTTACCGCCGCGTTGGTGTTGGTCACCAAGAAAATCAAGCTTTGGGCAATGGAGGATTCCAATAGTTCAAGCAAAACGTCGTATCGTGGCTCATATAACCCCGGATTGTTTTCACCAGCACCCCGCGGTGGTATTGGATTGTCCCCGTGTCAGGGGTCTGTGGGGTTGTAAGCTGCGGCACAGCTGTGTCGACTGACCATGCCATGGGATTTGCTCAGGGGTTTTGTGCGACATGCAACGCGCAGCGGACTGGAGAAATGCGAGTCATAGAGACAGGGATAAGTCTCAGCGTCTTTGGCAGGCCAAATCCCCTGAGCTGGGTCCCAATCGCACGCACCTTTACGCCTAGGATCAAAACCTGGAGAGCCTCGCAGTGCCCTGCGCCACGCCCACATCCTCGAACATTCGTCATGGCTTCGCCGACAGTCGCAATGCGACCGTCAACAAGGGTCACATTATGGGAAAAGCATTACAAACGCATGGGGAAACATCCAACTCCTCAGGCGTCAGCCATGTTCATATGAAAGGGGTGCCCGCTCTTCGAAGTCGATGTCAACGACTCTCTGGGACACTTCTGCACTTTCGCTCTTGTCTAAGCTCCTGATACCGGACTCAGTTTGACTTTTACATTTCTAAAAGCCAAGGCAGCCTCAATTCTGACCTCAATATGAGGACATTCTTTGGAAGCATGGCCGTGGCCCTCCTAGGGCTCGGCCATGTCGTGTCTTCATCCACAGTTCCCATCCAGCCACGCCAGGGTAACGCACTACAGAACTGTACCGCTGCCTTCTTTAACACGGCAATTGCAAAAATCAACACAGACCTCAAGCACACAGCCAAGCTCGCACGTGGATCGCCGTATACCCCTACCACGGAGCCCTCCAACGACCCACTATACGGGGGCCAAGCTGTCCTCTACTACGCCCAATTCTTCGACGCCCCCGACATCTGCGGTGTGCGCATCAACGTGACAGACAACATCGCCTTCGAGCTGTATCTCCCAAGCCTCACGAAGTGGAACCGGCGCTTTCTGACCGTCGGCAACGGAGGATTCGATGGAAACACTAGCCGCTACGACATGTTCAGCCGCGCCGTGCATAACTGGGCAACAATGTCGACCAACACCGGCCATGATGTCTCTGGCCTTGCCTGGGCGCAGAACCAGAAGGACCTCCAGATTGACTGGGCCTGGAGAGCGATGAATTTCTCGGTACCCTATGCTAAGGCTATCGTCAAAGCCTACTATGAAGGCGTCCCGAAGAGGGCCGATTACTACTCTGGCTGCTCAACCGGTGGCCGTCAGGGCATCCGCCAGATCGAAGCGGACCCAACCAGTTTTGACGCCATGCTTATCGGTTCCCCTGCCTGGAACGTCAAGTCCGCGATGCCTATCCTCTCCCGAGTTGGCTGGCTTGCTGATACATACGGCTTTCAAAACACTCCCACGGATCCGAATGTGACAGTCCGCGTCGCCGCCCACGTCTTTAACAAGTGCAACGAACTTGACGGCTCCACAGCCGACCTCGTCATTCGAGATATTCCCAAGTGCTACGACCTCTTCCGCAACAGCAGCACCAACGAAGCGCTCTGGAACGGCACCAACACCAGCGTGTCTCAGCGCCAAGCTTTCCTGACCATCATCGAAGAGTTCAAGACACCTCCCGAGAACACAACCTACGCCGGCGATGGCTTCGACATCACCTCTATCGCCGACATGACCATCGGCGGCTTCCTCCAGGACAGTGTTCAAAACGGCGGCTTCAATCAGCAATTCGCCCAGTACTTCCTGAACAAGCCAGGTCTCGTCTGGGACAACGACCTCCACGGCAAATGGCTCCTCGGCAACTCATCAGCGTGGGACAGCGAGGTCCGCGCTAACGCAAACCCGGCGCTCCTAAACACTCTATACAAAGGCAAAGTCATCATGTACACTGGCACCGCCGACGGCTGGGTATCGAGCCACGGAACGCGCCGGGCATTCGACCTAGCCGGTGGCACTTCAAACGACCGCCTCGCCTACTTCGAAATCCCCAGCATGCCCCACTGCGTACTTCTCAGTTCAGCGCTAGCCTATAACCCCCCATGGTACATCGGTGGAACTGGGTTGGGACTGGTATACCCCAACAGTGTCATCTACATGCCGAATAACACCGGGCTAGTAGATGCTAAGCACGATGCCCTGATGGCACTGGTCGAGTGGCATGAGGGAAATAAGACGCCGGATAGGCTTACTGCGACGGCCTTCAACGTTACGACTTTCGGCCCGTCGACGTTTCAGATTGTGAAGCAGAGACCGATTTGCAGGGCGCCGAAGGTGCAGACGTTGATAAGGACGGATGTAGATGTTAATACCGAGGCGGCGTGGGATTGTCGGTAGGGGGTGAAAGAGGACGTGTAAGCTAAGCGCCTTGGAGGTCTGCTTCTCCGAGGAGTCCTTTATTTATCATATTGCATGGTTGGTTCGAACATTTAGACAAGCACAGGAGGCCCTTACGGGCTGTTTGGATGGCACTGCCCTCAACGAGCACAACTGATACGTTGTTTCTCGAGTTTCCATTTCTCTTCAGATATCATCGGTAACAATTATTCCGTCATCTTCATAGCTATAGAGATTGGTGTACGCTCGGTATCTGAACAGACATGTGTCCTGCTAATAAAAAGTTGAAGTATCACGTCTGTGATGTGGACCTGTCAGAAGCACTGCACTCTGGATTCGGTGGATTTGAAAGGGTTCCAACTGTGTGATTCTATTCCTTGTTCTCTCTGGCTCAGGCTGGAAGCCAGAGCCTTCTTTATAGACTACTCTGCAGGATTCAGACTTCGTCACTATAGTGGCTAAGGCTCACTGGCGTGCTGCTCCGCTGACTAGATGTCCAGGGCCCCTGAACCCCTTTATTTCTGACACACCCCTCAGATTCAAGCATGTAGATTGAATCTGATCGCAACTAGATCATGGTGGTTCTGTAAGCCCCAGTTGGCTTAGAAACCCTTGGTGAAGCGAGTAGTTGAGGGCTTTCGTCAGGCCGTCGGCAACCATGCTCTTTGAGGGTGTATACTCAATCTTAATCTTTCCGTGGTTCACCTCCTGTTGAAGCCAATGGTTCTGAATATCCACACGCCGGAGCTTTGTTCGGAAGGTTGCTATTTCAGCCTTCACAAGCCGAATGGTTTGCTTATTGTCGCACTGGATTGTGATGTGGTGGTTGTCCAGTTGAACAGTTAACTCATTCAGCAATCGGCTCACAAAACAGCCCCTCTTTCGTGGCTTATGCCAGGGCTAGCAGCTCGGCTTCTGTTATGGACGTGGTGACGGTATCTTGCTTATTAGCTCTCCAGCCTACTAGGCCACCAAACAGCTTTATGGTGTAGGCCTGTGAGCTTTTTCGATCGATGGAGTTATCGGCAAAGGAGGCATTGCTAGCCACAACAAAGTCGTCTTCACCCCCTAACTGTAGGGCCAGTCTTCAAGTGTTGTGGAGGTAGTGGAGCACTTGATCGGCTGCTTTGTGGTGTTCCGGGCCGGGATTAGTGTTGAATCTGAATAGTCGTGAGGCTGCAAAGGCTATATCTGGCCTGGTTATCACAGCGGCGTATAGAATTAATCTAGTCTTTTGCTGGAAAGCCGTCACTGGCTGAGGCTCGGCCTTACCACGTATGGCAATAGTTCTGTTATAGCCATTTTAACTTTAGCCCTTATGGTCGCCTGTGTGGTAACCAGTGTGACAATCTTGTCAAAATAGGCCGTCTGGGAAAGCCAGATTAGGCTATCTCTCAGAGCCCATACCCAGAAACCACTGTAGGTTATTTCCACCGGTCAGTTGGTATTTTTACTGTAGTTATGATGCCAGATCACCCCAGCTTAGGATTGCGAACGAAAAAGGAAATTTCGTGTGCCCAGATTCATCTCAGATAACCAGGCTGGAACTGGTGGTTGGTAATGTCTTGCCCCCGATAAGTGGCTTCTCATGACCCAACGCGGTCTATCTTTCGGGGTCAGGCTCGCACTCACGTGCTGCTAGTGTGCTTCCACGCCTCCGCAACTGCGTCAAGCGCGGCCCTCGCAGGTTTCGCATCACCCTTTGTCAAGGTAGCATGCCTTTTCAGGACTAGCAGTGTCGCAGCAATGTCGGACGCGCCATCCGCCGACAACTTCTTGCGATGGGGTCGAGTGCGATCAATCGTGCTTAACGACTTTCTTTATCTCGACGGTGTAGAATTGTCACAGCTCGATGACGGCCAGCTAAGGCTAGGACTACCAATAAACTCAACCGTTTCCATCGACCTCCGGACTTCGTGGGCCACCAATAACGCTCCGCACCGCGCCCTCCCAAAACCAAGAGAGGCACCGCGCACCAACTTTCCTGTTGCCTGGACTGACACTAAACGCGGCGTCTTCTTCTCCTGGGCTGACCACCATACCTTTCTGGACTTTAGTCCTACCGGGCTCTGGATGTTCAAAACCGATGGCGCTGATGGCGGGTCCTGGACCGACGAGACGTCCTCCAATGCCAACCCGGATTTCTTCAAGCAGCTACATTCCCCCGTTTTGGGTGCCGCTGTTACAATCAACGACACTATCGGCTTATATCTTGGTGGTTATGTCAACGCCTGTACTGAGCTGGGCCGCACCGATACCATGTACATCCCCGGAATGGTGGCCTTCAACATGTCAGATAGAACCTGGTATAGCGGCATAGTTGGCTTTAGCCCCTTCGGCGATGCCTCCTTGCTCGGTAGTCGGGCCGAGTACATACCCTCTTACGGGCCGTCAGGTCTCGTTATCGTTCTCGGCGGCACACAAAGCTACCCATTCTTTGACTTTAGAACTTTAGAACCCTCACCTTTTTCGATCTTATCTCCAAGAAAACGTACCAGCAAATGACCACAGGCAACATCCCCAAAGCTCCACAGGCCCACTTCTTCACGGCTGTTTTTCCCAACCCAGATGGAGGATATGAGATATTTCTCTTTGCTGGCGAGGGCGCCACGTTCGACATTCGGTACCATGGTGCGTATGTTTTAAGCCTGCCGGGCCTTTTCTGGAGACAGGTCACCCTCACAGCGGCGGGCGCAAGGTCTGGACACACCTGTGTGGCCGTGAGGGAACGGCAGGTTCTGAGTGTGGGCGGGGAAAACAGCAAAGGGCTGTGAGTATACTCCATCTTGGAGGATTTCTCCCAATACTACCTGCCTACCTACCTACCTAGGTACCTAGGTAGAGAACATTCGCTAACTCCACCACAGCGATGACAAAGATGAGGCACCCCTGGGATTGCTGGTGTTTGACATGACGGAGTTGGTATGGAAGGATGAGTTCAATGCAAAGGCCGCAGCGTATGTGAGAGCAGATGGGATCACTACGTGGAATGGCTCGCTAGATAAGGTCAACTAGTCTTCGGATAAGGTAAAGAGCCTATTTATACCAATGATCGCAGGCTCGCAGCCGAAACCGGCGGAGGAGCCTCCAGGCATCCAAGCGCCTGGGAGTAGCTCTCCGAGTGGTGCAATCGTAGGGGGCGTCCTTGGAGGAGTTGTGCTGGTTTTTGCGGTTACGCGGCTGCTTTTTTGATTGAAAAGGTCACAGCAACGTCAAAAGGCACCAAGCGGGCAGGAAATGTACGCGAAGCCAGATCTTGAAGGTCTGAGGCATGTATAGCCGTCTGGAATTGACGGCTGGTCGGCTGCTGAGCTAGGTGATCCTCAGTCACAACCGCGGTTTGAGTTGGACGGGAACTACGAACATGGAACGCCGTTACAAGGCCTTAGTGGTAGCGGGTAGTCGTGGAGGGTTTGCAGTTGTCAGGGAAGCGACATTGAAGACAATGGATTTCCTTACCTATATAGTACCCCTAATATTCACCGTCCCCTTAGCCCAATCATTGAAACTTGATTTCCGCATCTCTTATCGCAAGACAACCCGTCGAACAATTTTACTTTGTCCGCAATAGGCACCCCTTTGTGGCCGTTGCGGACGATTCGTCCACGATTCGTCCGTCCGCCCGGACGAAATGCGGGCGCGACCCCTATTCAGGGGCTTGGGACCGCGTTCCCCCGACCGCCCGGTCTCCGACCACTCTGCGCTAACTCTGCAATGAGACAAAAAGATAAACATGAAGTCCTTATAAACTAATTTGTTTCTTTTCTTCGTTGTGCCCGTTTTATAATTAGTTGGATCAATTACCATCAGTTCATAAGCTATCGTATCTTCGTTCCAGTTTCTGCCATCAACACCATCAGCCGTTCCGACAAACATCTCACTCTTGCAGCAATGGCCAAACCAACCCCCGACGTCAAATCAATCGTCATTATCGGCGGCTCCTGGGGCGGCGTCGCAACCTCGCACTACCTCCTCCACCACCTCATCCCCCTCCTCAACAAAACCTCTCCCTCTTACGAAGTCGTCCTCATCAGCTCCGCCTCCCAAGCTTTTGACCGCCCGGCCTGCCCCCGCGCCCTCATCTCCGACAGCTTCTTCCCCCAAGAAAAGCTCTTCGTCTCCGTCCCCGCCCAATTCACGCAATACCCGCCCTCCAACTTTCGCTTCGTCCACGCAACCGCCACCGCCCTCGACACTACCGCCCGGACTGTGACTATCTCCTCGGTAACTGATCACAAATTTACCACCATCCCCTTCCACGCCCTCGTCATCGCCACGGGCGCTACCGCCCCCTCGCCTCTGCTAGGTCTCTCTCCCACAAACGACACCCCCTCTCTCCGCGCGAGCTGGGCCGCCGTACGCGCAGTCCTCCCTTCCGCCCGTCACATCGTCATTGCCGGAGGCGGCCCCACCGGCGTCGAAGTCGCTGGCGAACTGGCAGAGCATCTGAACGGCCCCATGTCCCGTGCGTGGGTGGGCCTCCCTTCGGCAAAGGCAAAGTCGCAGATCAAGGTTCAAATCACGATTGTGACTGCGTCCAAGCGGATCCTCCCCGGGCTGAGGGAGAGTCTCTCGGAGAAGGCGGAGGTATACCTCGCTGCATTGGGGGTGACGATCCGCAAGGGGGTGAGGGTTGTGAAAGTCACCCCTGAGGGGGCAGGGGAGGGAGATGAGCATGGGGTGACGGAGGTGGTGCTCAGTGATGGGGAGACTATCCAAGCAGATGTGTACATCCCTTGTGTGGGAGTGACTCCCAACACGGGGTTCATGACTGGCGGGAAGGAGAAGGGCTTGTTGACTGGGGATGGGCGGGTGGAGACCAACGCGAAGACGCTGAGGGTTGATGGCGCCGGAGCGGGGGCGCGGATCTATGCGATTGGCGATGCGAGTAATGCGGCAGAGAAGCCGGGCGTGCATAATACGCTGTCGGCGGTGCCGGTGTTGGTGGCGAATATGAAGAAGGATTTGATTGGGGGAGAAGGGGCGGATAGGGAGTTTGAGGAGGATAAGAGGGAGACGCAGCTGGTGCCGATTGGAAAGAGTAAGGGGGTTGGCGCGATGAAGGGGTGGTGGTTGCCGAGTTTGCTGGTCTGGGCGCTGAAGGGGAGGGATTATTGGCTGTGGACGACGGGCGGTGTTTGGAGCGGGAAGGCGTGGGAGAAGGAGCAGTGAGGGAGTGGAGTGGGTTCGAGTTGTCAGTTCGATTCTGTGGAGAGTTGTTACGGTATTTGCATCAGCGTCTATTCGCTGTTATGTAAGACGAATCTAGGCACAGAAAATTTCCTTTTTTATACCTCGCCCACGTGACACTACTTACTCCAGCTTACGTGACCCTATTTATGCAGTTTTAACTCTATATCCCCTCTCCTTAGTCTTGAACTCGTCGATCTTCCTACGGCGGTATTTATGGTAACGGTGTTTGTACTGTAATATACAAGAAGAGAAGACCGAGAGTGACTGTTAGAAATAAAAGGTCTAGAAATAGCTGGAACTATATAGTTGCCATAGACGCGCAATTGACGCCATGCGGCTTGCCACTTTTCATAGCTATAAGAGTGAGCTCTCTGGCGAAACTAGAGAGCGAGGAAGATGAAATAGAAAGAATACAATTACGCAGTTGCAACCCCATCAATTCCACCGAATCCAGGGTGCCTGTACTTCTGACAGTGACGCATCCATCCCCTTTGGATCTCATGCCATAACCAAGAATCATTGAAAAGAACGCTGGCGCTTGTATAAAGGCCAACACCTCTTGATTACTATTACTTAGATCATAAAATGCATAGTGTATCAACATTTATCTACCCCGACAACACATACACCATGTAATGATGGCCCCAATAATCGTAAACACTCCTACCGGAACCCCAATTGCAATAGCAATAACATCGCTCTGACTCAGCCCGTGCTTCTGTTGCGTTTCCTCGGATGAGGGAGGTGATTCGGTGGCAGGCTTTGGTTCGGCTGTTCTTGATGTAGTGCTCGTCGTTGCCGTGGTCGAGACAGACGTGGTCGGGGGCATTGTCGTCGTCGCCGTCGTCGTTCGAGTAGCCGGAGTAGCCGGAGTAACTAGTTCTCCACCGGCATCAAGGAATTCATTGACCGAGAAGCTTATTGGGGTACCCGTCGCCAGACATGCAGCTTTGAGGGTGCCGTATGTTGTCTTCATATTCTCTTTATCCTTGACGGCGATGCATTGCGCAATATTAACGACCCAGTTGCCGCCGTTGTTACATAGCTGTGGGTGGGGACTTGTTAGGTTGGAATATCGAGGCAGTACCCAAATGATACGTACACAGTAGTTGAAGGTGTAAATGGAGGTGGCATCGCACCCGGATTGCCGTGCGTAGTAGTCGAGGCATTGTTGGCTGCCGATAGGATAAGGGGACCAGTCTAGATAGACGGTGGCTGAGCAGCCTGTGGAGAGAAGCAAAACTAGGGCACCCAGAAGCAAATTCGCCATGGTATGTTTTTTGCCCGTCTAGCTGGGATCGCGACGCAGGAAAGAAGTAGTCGATCTCAGCTACTGTATATGCGTGCGTCTGCATTCTTTAATGGGTACAAACAGTCAGGGAAGATTCAGCTTGTCTTTGCCTAGGGTACCTAAATATAGTAAGGTGGTATGTCCTAATTTCTGAGCTGCGCAATCTAGCCTCGTTGGGATGTACAAGGCTGGGGTGATGGCGCCTGGAAGCTGCCATAATTCAGTGAGGGTGTGCACCCCCCTGGCAGCTCGGTCGCGTCATCAGCAGTTTGCCTGCTCTTGGCGTTTATTGGGCCCAGATGCGCCTCGAACGAAGTCTGCATTGCAGGAGCTGAATAAATATTGCGCCGCCACAAATCTTGGACTACCAAACTCGGGAAATTTACATGGTATAACCCCCGATGTCCCGCGCCAAGCAATGGCTTGGAATGGGGGGGGGGGGGGGGGCTTGAGCGCTGCCTTGTCTACACGTGCACAGTCCCCAGCTGGGTGGCAAGTACTCTGACAGCTTTCCAGTCAACCCGCTTGATTATAATTATCAAGGGCCTCTTTTCGTGCGCCTTAATAAAAACGGAAGAACTGGAGTTAGAGATTCTGTAGGCGCCAAATAAAGAGTCTTCAGAGACAAAGATTCGGTATTGCGGAGCTGGGACCTAAAACTCCTTCATTTAGGGTTTAGAGGAAGTGCGTGGAGTGGAGAGATAGACATAACGGCACGATTTTGTAGTCCCTGCAGTAGGTTACAAATTATGGGGAGGTATAGCTATCGCGGCCTCAAGAAGGTGTCAGAAGCACTGCACACTGGATTCTGTGGAATTAAAGGGGTTGCAACTGGTTAATTGTATTGCTTGTATTCTCTGTTCCCCAGTTCTTGCTTGCAGCCAAAACCCTCCTTTTATAGACCATTATGTTAGATTCGGCTTCGTCACCACAGTAGCTCAGGCTCACTGTCAGACTGGCAGTGCCAGGCATCCGGTCAGCTCCGCTAACTAGATGTAGGGACTCTGAATCCCTTCCTGTCCAAACCCCTAAACATCCTTCATTTCTGACAGTACCCCGGGTAAACTATTTGCCCTGTCTTTTTAACCCGTTTCTATCTTTCCCACCCCCTCTAATCAAAGTTACAAACTTATTGGTTTAAAAGACTGCAGATTTATGGGCTTATGAAAATTTTGACGAACCTCTCCTTTTACTGGCCCTTCGTCACCTTCCCTCCTCGTCAGAAGATTTGTAAACCAGGTTGAGAGGTACTTAGTCTAAGCGTATATAATTCCATCGAAAAGCTCAATGACCATACCATCTAATTACCATAAGTTCACAAAAAAGTTACTCTCCAGCTTACGCGACCCCACATACGCAGTCTTGACTCTGTACCCCCTCTGATCGGTGTTGAACTCGTCGATTCTCCCGCGACGGTACTTATATTTCATTTCCCCCTTAGAACTCGCCATAAACGCCTGCCACAACCAGCCCCCCTTTCCACCCTTTCCATTCGCCATCCTCATGACCTCTTCCTGGTTCGGCGGGCCGATGTACACAACAATATCTTCAAAAGTTACCGAGAGTTGGTTTGCATCCCACTGGCGGGCCTCGTCTCTTGACAGCTCCAGGTCGAACGAGACATTGGGGTCGGCGCCATGGCGGAGGAACGCTTCTACCAGCAGGAAAACCTCGGGGGCTCGCTTCCGCATGTAGTCTTGCACGTAGCGGAAATCATTCATGTTCGTTTCGGCAACGAGGAATACGAAAGCGGCCCACATGGTGGTGACATCTCTCGTCCATGAGGCAGTATGGTCGGGTTTATCCGTATCACTACTACTTGATACTTCTTCTTCTGCGGCGCTGAGGCTGTACTTGATAGGGATTTCGTCGTTCGGGGACACCCCCGCTGCGAGGAGCCGGAACGGGAGTGAATTCCGCGTGTTGAGCGAGCCCCTCCTCAGAAAGCCGGCGGCAGAGGCGAAGAGGAGGCTTGGGCCGTGACGAGAGAGCAAGTCGCGGGGCTCGGCCATGAGACGCTCCATCACATAGTCGTCGTAGCGGCTGCTGCAGTAAGAAGCCAGCCAGTGGAGGTATAACAAGTCGTCGCCAGTTAGGGATTCCCCGCTCGGACAGTTGTTCCAGCCCTGGCCCCATGCGATAATACCCGGATGCTTTTGTCCGGCAACTTCGTGGTACGTGTACGGGGTCCGACGATGATGGTCGAGGATTCTCTCGCACTCGTCTAGGAGCCGCGGGCTGTCGCTGACCGGGTACTTCTCGTTGAAAATGTCTTCGAAGCACTTGATCAGCGCAGTTTGGCAAAGGCCTTGCGGCCGGAAGTAGCACGGCATGGTCCGCGCAAATTTGAACAAGGCAAGCCGGAGTCTTTGGATGGCATCGGCAGTAGTGAAGCGGCCTTCTAGCCGATGCTTGGCTAGCGCCAGCCGCTCACGGTCGTTTAGGTAGTCCTGGACGGTGCGGTGGAAGAAATCGACATGGTGGGAAAAATACACATCCCGGAGCCCCATGATGTCGCGCTCCCACCCGCGAGCGGCAGCAATGTCGATGGAGGGAAACCGTGGCTTCATCTCGACGAGCCCTTTGGTTAGGTTGGCGAGCTGGCTACGAACCGTCTCCTGGCGGGAGATAGTCTCCTCGTCCGAGTAGACCCGGGCTGGTCTGTTGTAGGGGAAATCGGGATCGGCCAGGTCGTCGAGCCACGAGTACATCAGGGCGTCCTTGGCGTCCCCAGACGTGGCGAGGAGGAAGACCATGTCAGACCGGTCTCGGTCGCTTGGGTCAATGTCGTTGAACAGCTGGTCGAATAATGGTTCCAGCCCGCGCGGCGTCTTGTCGAGTTTCTCCTTGAGCATAGCTGACGAGTACCGGTGTCTGATGCCGTCGACGAGCGATCGCACAACTAGCCGCACCCAGAGGAAGACCCCCTCTGCGCGCTCCGAGATTTCCTTCACAAACTCGTCGGTGTCCATGTTTGCTGTGGCGTAATTGGATTCCTTCTCCAGCGCCCCGCGGACAAATCGTTGCACGTCTCCGTGTGTCAGCTCGTGGAGATGCATCCTCATACCGGGGTCGAAACACTGCAGGAACTCCTGGCAGGGGCGGCTGGTGACGCAGATTTTGACATCGGGTGAGTCGGCGGCCCAGTCCCGCAGGCGTCGGGCCAGGTCCCAATGGTCCGTGTGGAGGTCTGCATCGAACTCATCAAGGCCGTCGATGAAGAAACAGAACCGGTGATTTGGGAAGCTGTGCTTGCTGACGAGGACCTCCATGGCCCGTTTGAGCTCCGAGAACCCAAAAGGCGACCCTTCAACATGGTGGGGATTATTTTTGGGCTTGCTGGCCCAATACTGTGGGAAGGCTTCTCTAATGAGCTCGGGACACTGTCTGAGCGTGTCAAAAAGGAGCGAGCGATACAGGCCTCCAAGCGTCTTCTGTCCGGCGTCTCCAGAGTTCCAGAAGAAGTAGCTGGCAAAGACGAGCTTCTTGTCTCCAGTCCAGCGGCTCAGCGCGTTTTGGAGACGGGAATGCTGACAGAGGTATTTCATCAGTGTTGACTTGCCCGAGCCGGCTTTGCCCGAGACATGGTAGACCTGGTTCTCGTCGCTCTCGAGCCAGTGTAGGAATGACTGCCCCGCCTCCGTTAGCTTTTTGTCTTTCGGGCTGGGCTGGGCACCAGGCTCGAGAAGCCAGTCGAACGTGCCAAACTCGGCATCGGCAATACTCTCTAGGCGGACGGCAATGGTGGGGAAGTACAGCCGCCCCAGGATGATTTCCTCAGTCGTCGGCGTCTTTGGGATCGCGTCGAGGGCGGTAAGGAGCTTCGATAAGTCCGCGCTGATCTGTGCCAGCGAGTCGTTGCCATTCAAGCGCGTGGCGTCGAATGATAGCTCGCTTGACAATTTGACGTCGAGCTTTGCGACGGCCTCTTGGACGCCCCGGAGCTCGCTCTCAGTTCTAGCAGAGAGATGGAAGTGGCCCTCTTCGATGCTGTCGAGTTTCGCTTTGACTGCTGACTGCTCTTCGCTGCGCTAGAATCAGCGAACATATCATTCAGGGGAATTCACATGCGCTTCAAGTTTAAGTTGCGCGTACCTAATAACGAGGTTCAACCTCAATAGCAACTCAAGACGGAGAAAATTCAACCTCTGTTCCACAGCCGCCAGCGCACCCTCTTTGCGCATGCTCGTCCATTTTGCCTCGAGACTGCGCCAGACCCTATTCCCTTCCTTACGTCTGATGTCTTTGAGAATATCAGACAGCTCGGTCGACGCAGCAAGACAATCGCTAGCCAGTTTCAAAAGTGGCTCGCTGTGCGCAATGTCCAGCTCGACCTTCGCTTGCAGCGTCTTAGCGACACCATCGAGATCGTCGAGAACGGTTCCGATCTGAGCGTGTTCCAGGGGCGCGTCCGACTCGGAACGGTAGATCTCGTAAGAACCCTTGACGACTTTGCAGCAGAAATCTACCAGGCTGACGATGGAGGCTGCGAAGCTCACTGCGCCGATGATTTCCATTAGGGCGAGATGTTAAGTGGATGGCGATGGGTGGTGTGTCTGTGGGGTCAGAATCCTTGGCGCGAGGGGATGGAAAGCCAAGGGGAGCCTGCAGAGTGGATTGAAGGAGGGCTGGCTGCATAGAAAGGCTTACCTAATCATGCAACGACCTGGCTTTGCAACAGATTTTCCACCAAAAGCCCCACTTTCAAATAGCTCCCATCTCCACAACCACTACTATTAAAATTAAGGAAAAATTACTAATGACTCGGGGCGCCTGTTCAGGTTGACCCTGTCGTTCTTTTTAAGTAGGCTCTGTAATATTACTATAGCCGTTTTTGTACATAGCGATGCGTTCTCTAGCGCGTGCCACCGTTAAAAAGGGGCCGCGCCGCGCGGTTCTTTGAACCGTGCTTCTTTTCAATTCATCATCCGACGATTTTCACCACGAAAAAGGTCCCATTGGGAGCCCAATGACATTCTGGCCCTCGAATCGAAGGAAGATGACCTAGCCCACGGTTGCGTTTCCTTTATTGTTCCATGCTAGGCTCCGTTTAACTAGGTCTTGTTCCATACTATGTACGTATCTGTTTTTCTACGTCAATTACATTTATGTCCCTCCGATCGGAGGACCAGTAGTCTGGGAGTCGGCCTGGAAGGCCGACTTCGAGGTTCTGTGGGTGTTGTTCTCTTTGTGATTTGTTCCCTGTTGCGTCACCGCACCAGTTCACTAGATAGGCAGTCCCATATACTTAAAAGCAAGGGAGACAGCTTAGATATTAAATAGCGTATTGTAAGATGGTCCTGCACTGTACTTAGCAGCCTATATGTTCTTACCTGAAAAGGAGCCGACGCCACTTAATACTTCCCAGCCTGTTTTAGAAACAGGGCGGCCACAGCCCAGCTCACAACTTAGGAGATCATGAGTTTTTTTCCCATAAGAAAAAAGGCGTCACTTAACATTTCCTATCCCGTTTGAGAAACGTGGCTGGCCTAGCAGTGTCGGCGCGGCTGGTCACGGACAACGATGCGGCTGTTCCTCTCCCTGCAGTTATGCACCGAGAGGGTAGAATGTAAGAACTACTTGACTTCTACCGACCTACCAGCACACTAGATTATCCCTAGGATTTTGCCTCGGTCGATGTGGATATGTGCGGAATGTGTTTATAGGACTATTTTCATAATATACTTCTTCCAGTACTTCCTTAAGCACGGAATAGGTGATATCTTCGACAAATTCGCTATGATTCTCTTGAGAGTCGGAGCAAACAGGACAAAGAAATCGTCTTGATAATTTAGAGCCCGCGATCTATCCTAGGAGTAATATTCTAGTAGTAACTAAAGCAGTTAGTAAGACTCTGAATATGTGTTTTACTTTAGCCTTTTTCCGTTGCTTTCCAGGGCAACCGTATAGTGATCAATCAGGGTGTACAACTCTGTCGCCAAGAAGCGGCACGGCCGAGGTTGGTTGCCTGGCCACATACCGGTTGGTAGGCACAACCGCTGATTGTGCAGCTGATGAGCCACCAGAGGCGGCCACACCACTATCCGGCGTCATGTGCTGACGCAGACGAAGCGGCACTGCCCCGGATCGGGGCAACCTAAATGGGATTTGCGGCCAAACTTTATGCATTCGATTGGTGTGTATGCTGCCTAGAATTTTCTTTTTTTCTTTCGTCAAACTTATTTCCACTGCTAAACTCGTCTGCTTGTTTAGTCCCTAACACGATCTCGACAATGTTTGGCCGCGACGCAAAAGTCAAAGACGACTCACGCGGTCTGTTGAGCCACGACGATATAGGCGACGGCGATGATGTCGTCTGGGAGCACGAGCAGAGCTCGGCGCAGTCCGACCGGAACACGGCGTCCGAGGTGTGGGATCAAGATCCCCTATCAGGGACCGACGCTCCTTCCGATAGAGCACGCGCACAACCGGCACCAGCGACCGAAGACAGTGTCGACAGCGAAGCGGCGCACGAGCTCGACACCGAGTTTCAACGCATATATCGCCCTGTGCAGAAAGACCAGCGGGAGAAGGCGCGGTTCTACCGGGACATGGACGCGGCGTGCGCGGCCTACTCGACGCGGCTGGACGAGATGCGCGAACGGCAGCGTGAGCGCGAGGCGGCCATCGAGGTGCCGTGGCTGGCGGCACGGAGGCGGCGTGAGTGGCAGCGGGTATCGGCGGTAGCGCGCGGGGCGGCCACGGTCATGACGTGCTTCTGGGGCGGGTCGGTCGCCCATGTCGATGAGGTGCCGCCGCGGGTTCCCTGGCCCCCCCCGCACCTGGCCCGCATCCAGGAGGAACACGCCGGGGAGCGCGAGGCGTTGCGCTCGGCCCACCTCGCTGTGGTGCACGAGCTGTGGACAAAATACGGCCTCCATGCCCCAGGCCAAGAAGAGAGTGGCGACGAGTGCGTGGACAAGATGGAACACGTGTGCGTCGAGCGGAAGTTGCTGGCCGAGGTTCTGGGTGCGGTACCACTTCCAGGGGAAGACGAGGACGGCGGTGATCCCGAGGAGCGAGCGGGGAATGATCTCTAGAGGCTCCAAATACTACGTCCCACGGGGTATTTGTCTACAACTGTGGAATGGCAATTGCGATAGCAATAAAACGCTAATATGGTCTAGTTCTTAGTGCCGATACCAGAGGGGCGCAGGAGCAGCCAGTTCGCACCGCTTACGCCCTAAAACTAGAAAACTAATTTTTACCAAATATATTTATTTAAATATATGTACCTCAATCTTTTGAAACTCGTGTACATCACGCTCCCCTGACTCAATCCAATTTTCCGCCAGGCAGTACGGGGAACACAAACATTTCCAACCAGTCGACGCGCCGCACTGTTCCCGGTACCAGAACTATGGATCAAACGCAACGCGCACGCCCTTTCCATTACACACCTGCCCAAGAGGAACAAATCACCTGGTTTTTTGTGGGACAATACTAATGTTGGTTCCGGTCCGACATTCCGAGGTTGTAGAAGTGGGACGCATGCGGCATTGCAAACCGCTGTTTCGCCGCACGAGTACTCCTCAGCTTTTTCTCACTTTCAACCATTCGCTGATGTTGCTCCGAAACCAGATACAGAACAATGAAATCTGACAGTGGCAGAATCGAAATCGGCGCGCTACCGCCACCGCTCGAGACCGATGCAGTACAGGAAAGTCGCGGGGCCTGGCTCCTGTTCCTCGGCGCTTCCTTCACCTACGTCTCGACATGGGGTCTCTTGAGCTCGTGCAGGACATATCAGAGCTACTACGAGACGAAGCTGCTCCATGACAAGTCGACAAACGCCATCGCATGGATCGGCACGGCTGAAGCACTGCTACTGATCCTTGGCGGCGTCGTCACGGGTCCCATTTGACGAAGGAATGGTTGAGGGTGTTTATTGCTGCCATCAAGGCTTTGGGGCCAACCTAGAAGTGCAAAGGATAAGTTCTAAGTGCGCCAGCGTCTAAGCTTCCATAGGCTGACGATTGCGGATCTGTCAGTAGTTGAGTCCGCTGGTAGCAGGGCAGCAGTACCTACCGATACAGGTAGCAATTATAACAAGAACACGAAAATGAGTCCTTCTGTCACGATTTCTATTTGCTCCCTCCAATGCAAGCGGAAACCTCTAGGGCCGAATTTCGTGCATTTGCTCCAGTCATCGAATGCTGCATATACTACTCTGGTATGCGGTGCCAGTTTTCGTGGAAATCGCTTGCCCAGGTCTGCCTTCCTTGGGGCCATTCTACTTGGCTACATCAATAGTTGGCTGTGACTACGTAGCTGTGATTGAACCATTCCCGGCTCTGGCTGCGGCCAAGTATTTCTACTCTTCATCTTCATGCAAGAGTCCGCCCCCTGCTTGTGACCATACCTAAGTACACGGGTGCCGTCGTTGAATAGTGCAATGCCCAGTCCCTGAAATCCAAGAAAGCGCTAATACTACCTTGCCCAAATTAACCAAAAAAAAAAACGCATCACTCCTTCTACTCTTACCACTTTGCCGACCCGTCACCGCATAAATCTCTCTAACAACATGGCGAACGGCTTCCTCGCCAGCATGGCTCGCTTCAGATCGGCCGGCGGTACCTCACCGCTGAGGTCGCTGTTAATCCGCGACAGCGGCCGAATCGAGAGGTATCGCCTCGGTTTAAAGTATTTCCTGTCAAGCTACAGTTAGGATACCCAGCAGCTAATATAGCATCTCTTTGGGACAACTTACACCAGGCCAAATATCATCAATGCCGTCCCTGGTATCCCGAGTCCCAGCACTAGGCCCAATACTGTCCTATTGCTCACCCCATTCGTATCCTCTTCTAACCACCCTTTGAGGTCAGCCGCAACTTCGCCCGGCTTGAGCACTCCTCCTATATGACTGGAAGAGTTCGTGTCCAGAGTAGTCGGGGTCGGCGTTGGCGGAGGGGCCGGCGGCGGCGGCGGGATGTACGAGATGGGCGTCCCAGCAGAGGAGATCAGCTTTCGGGCGCCATCACCAAAGGAGATCATGCTGGCGACGGTTGTGGCACTTGTCGGTGGAAAGTTATGGGTCACTCCCGAGGAAACGGCGGTAATGTACGTCAGGACTGATGTGTACGTGGTTGTGGTCTGCAGGGATGCAGGGCAGTTTATCACGCCCGAGGATAGACAAGTTTGCGCGGTGAAGGTGGCGGTAGATGTGAGCGTGGCGCTAGTCAGGGAGGCGGTGGTGTCCCGTCGTACCCAGGGCAATGCCGTGACGCCGCGGCCAAAGATGCCGTGTAGGAAGCCTCCGCCAGAGGTGGTTGTCGGCGAGGCTACCATGGTTGTGGTGACGGATGGGGAGGTGATGCGGGTAATGCAGGCCGAGGTGAGGGTGGTGTAGAAGATGGGGATGGAGGTGTTGGGCATGGGGCCCCATGTGTGGTCGCCAATGGCGAGAGTGGCACCTGCGGCGGCGCCAAGGGCAAATTGGTAGACCTCGACGACTTTGATGTCGCACACGGGCTTGCCTCGGTCACTAGCGTTGGATGGGACGCTAACATTTGTGACGAACTCGGCAAAGTTGGCAAAGACTTGGGCGACGACGCCGGCGCCGATTGGGAGCACCCCGGAGAGGATCGCATGGAGTGGGTTGGTCATGCCACCAGTGCTGAGCTCGAGGCCGGCTTTGAGGCTGAAGCGGAGGACGCCGGTTAGGACGGCTCCCTCGGAAAGGAGGGTCACAGGGAGAAACTCGAACTGGCCACCGGGGCTGGAAGCGAGGCAGGTTAGCTGGTTTCTCACGGAGCGCTAGTGAGGTGGATGCGTACATATCGATCCGGGACACACTCTGGCTGAACATGTTTAGCTCCATTCCCACACCCTTATCAAGCTTCAGATGGAATCCGCTGGTGATGTCCACGGCGGTCTGGACGTCGAGGATGAGGTCTAGGACGCAAGCAACCCCAGCAGTGATGTCTCCCCCGACTGCAATGCCCAATGGAGATGCCGAAGAAAACAGATTGAGCGTATATGTTGCGCCTGTAGCGAGTTTGGTGCTGAATAGCATATACAGTTCAAAATCCTCGTCAAACTCAAACCGAACCGAGACGCTCGGCAATGGCGCCAAATCCAAGTCGAAACCAACATCAATCGTCGGAAATTGGAAGTCGTTATCATCGTCATCCTGGCCGAATATATCACCGGGGAGGAACCCTTTCGTGGTGTTTTTCATGACTGCCTCGACCTGACCAAGTGCTCTCTCAGTCACGTTGGTCACCACATCCTTGATCTCGGCCGTGTAGTTGGTAATGATGTCGCTGAAGTTTCCGTTGATGGTGAGGGAAGCCGAGGCAATGCCCTTGATGTAGCACGTCTCACAGACGATTTCGACGCCGATCTTGTTGGAAATGCCGTTGGCCCCGGAACTAACCTGACTGGTTCTGTGAAATGTCAGTGTGTGCTGGATTTAACGGGTTGGATTGACGTACAGGCCCCCTTTGAGGAGGGTGGCCCTGCTCCAGCTGGAGTCAAGAACCGTCTTGTTGCTTACAAACGTGACGTCTCTGCCATCAATCCTAACGCGATTGAGGCCCCTCGCAATACTTCTCAGTGCCTCTTCTGCCGCGATCTCAGTGGCAACCATCATTCCGAGGACTGCGGCCCAGAGGGGTACCTTGGTGCAAACGAAAGGCTTCATCTTGAATGTTTCGGCTGTGATAGCATGCCTTTCTTACTGTTTGCCAAATGAAAGCCCGGAAGAAGATGAAAGAAGGGGGGGGGGGGTATATCACCAAAGAATTTGTCTACGGTAAGTCGGTCAATGATATCTGGTGGCTACATAGAACTCTTATTTATATCTGTGAAGGTCTCATTAGGCACGCCAGCACCATTGGCTTCACCATTTGTTCTCCTCGACAGTTCACCCAGATATCACAGGGCTGTTTGCGCTTTGCGACACGTTAGCGCCCAGGCCCTGTTAACCTGAGGCGGGGCCTATAGTATTATTAGAAGGTTTACTGGGGTTGCGGCCAAAACACAAGGCCTTTCAAGTAGATTCTGCAAGCTTCAACACCTTGGGGCTGCATGCGAACGACCTTCACACCCAAAGGTTATAAGCTAAAGCAGCGACCTGATCAACTTTTACCTCCAAGGGCCCAATTTTGCATTTGCGCTTCGAACTTTAGTATCTTGGAGAGGGCAAAGTACCACACAAATAGACAAGACACTCATTGAAATACTTGGCCACAGAGCATGCTCTCTGGTTTGCGGCTTGTGATAAGGTGAGTACCTATCAAGAGACCGTGCGATACCATCTATTTGCACTGTACAAGACGCATTCATGAGCGACTGCGCTGTTTCAGCTTTGCCTGAGGACCCTGGAGAACCGGCTGCATATTCGAAGCCAGGGTCACCCCGAGAATTACAGGGCAGCAAGCACTGTTGTCCCGGAATATTACCCGCACTTGCTATTAGTGTGCTGTTGCCGAATTATTCGGCAATCTAGGCTGCGTCAGGTGAGTGACTCGATGACTGGATTTGGAGTTGCTTGGATGACGGCTCTTTCTTAGCTCGTCGACTCTATATATAGCTAGCAGACGATCCCGGAAGTGGGGCCTCCCGGGTTTTTTCAATGCGTTATTACTCGGCATCTTCGAGAAGAATGTAGCTAAATTAAATCCTTAACCTGCAGGCACCAGCCAGTGCGCTCTGGCATGCGGCTCGTGAACTTGCACTGAGCATGATAAGCAGCTAAAATCCCATTCGTAGTATGTACATAGACAGTAGCTGTCAGATACACAAAGCCCAGAGCACCAAACATAATTTAACACCATGAGTTCGGGACCCATAGCCTCTGGCCAGTCAAGAGGAATGGTAGCTGAATCGCTGAGCTGCCACAACCAACGCAAGCTAGGCAAGCTTGTTAGATCCAGAAATGATTCTCTGGCTGCAACCCAACGGATAGATAAAAGCAACAGAAAAACACACAATTCCATAAAGTCCCAACTATCCAGAGTGCAGTGTTTCTGAGAGCGCCTTTGGGATGCTAGTTCTAATTGGTTGGTTTATTAGATCCGTGTCTTCTGGGCCCGGGCCCGTGTCTCGGACCATCGGGTCCTTCGCGATTGGTTATGCCTGCTCGAGTCTCAGACTCCACTACGGGCCGCAGGAGGGTCGGTAACAACGGTCGGGCCGTGGTATGCGGGTTCCGGAGACGGTTGCAAAATTGGCTCCGCCAACACGCCTTCATTTCAGCGGCAATAAGAAGAGCCCATTATCACTGTCAAAAGTGGGGTAAAGATGGTAAAGGATGATGTGCATTTTGATCCGGCCATCTCAAAGATAGCATCTCGACCATATTGTCCAAAGTACCTGGCAGGCCACCGCGTCAAATTCGGAAAGACACACCAGTCTCAGGACACCAGCCCCTAGAATGTAACCCCCTTGAACGAATGACTCCGATGAAGCGGGTATTTGCCGATGCGCGCCAAGGGGAGAACCAAGGGGAGAACAGGCGCAATGTGCAGCCACAAACCGGAACGGGAAAATGCCCTACCTCACCCGACAAACCTCGGTCCATCGCACGGACAATCTCCCGATTTAATTTTTAATTTTTTCCAGCACGAATCGAGGGGTTCTGGCATTATAGGGAACTGCGCACACAATGGCAGCTTCTGGTACAAGAGATTGGCATGCTGACTGCCAGTGCCATGACGGAGAATGCTGAGTGGCAGCAAACAGAGTAGTGGCTGATATACAAATGGGGGCCATGGTCACTACATAAATTCACCTTAATGAAGCTCTATGTTGCAGTGAACAATGAGTAAACAGGGCGTCAAAAGAGATAGATCTTGCAGGGACTGGTAAGTCGGGATAGGACCAAGCAGGTTCCGAGTATATATATATATTTATTTGGGTACCATCTCCAACTTACTCGCCATTCCTATTTACCAATTTGATAGGCAACTCTCGCCCTCAGCTCTTGGAATGTGCAATTCCCGACTCATGGTGCTCTCCCTCCCACGTATGCCCCAAGCGCCATCCCTCTCGACTGCATTGCCGTGTCCTTGTACGCTTTTTACAACTGTCTACTACCAGCGTTGGCGCCGTGCTTCCCGGTATAGGTAATTTGGTCGGCGCGATCGGCTTGCCGTGGGGACTCGACCGGGCCACCCCTAAGGGCCTCTGTGCTCGACGAGCTGGGTGGTCCGGTCCGTGTATTGATGACGCTTTTACCATCGACCGCGTTCTTGACACTGTGCTGGCCTTGGAGCTCGTAAGAGAGCGCGTTATCCCGCGTGACGCCCATGAGATGTGGGAACACAAAGCGAAGAAGAGGACGGAGAGTGGCAAGGCAGGAGCAGATGATACCGCAGTGGAGCTCAACGATGGACCAACAGGCGGTTGCAACGCTGGTCCAAAAGATGTCTTTGGATTGAGTGCGTTTGCTGAGGCTGAAGATGCGAATGATTGAGATGATGCAAGTGCTGCTCACCCAGGTTGTTAGCCAATTCTTTTTGTACAGCCCGACAATTGGGGTGCGGATAGAGAGGACTGACAAGAACCCGAGACCAAAGACGACCAAGAGAAGAGCCTTCTGCTTCTTGCCTTTAGTGCGCAAATTGATCAGAGAGGGCATCGGGATGAGGAAGATGACAAAATCGGTAGCAATGTTCATGGCCGAGGAGAGGTACCAAACAGGATCCACAGGGAGACATCGGTCCTTCATCGATGGCACGATGGAGGCCAGAGGAAGACAGGCCAGGGCAAGCAGTAGGACCTGAACGACAGCCCACAGGCCGATAAAGACAAGTGCCCATCTGCAGATCAACACTGTCCGTTCCCCCACAAAGAGGCGCCGATACTGAAGTAGGAATGATACCTTGATGACGTTTGTACCGAGATTGTAGACGACGATGACAAAGTAAAGCCACTGTTGTCGAGTCCAAGACGTGAGCCGCCGGCCTGGGAGTGTGGTTTCGAGCGGGGTATGTGACGGCCGTGCGTACCTTCAACTGCTTCAGAGCATCCTCCGCCGATACCGTCCACGTATGGCGACCTAAACCATGTCGTGCTTCTGTATCATCTCGTCAGCTTCGATCAATACAGCCCGGAACGGAACAGCCTACCCATCCCAGCACCGAGGGCAGTGAGCAGAGCGAGAACCTGGGCCGCAGACATGTCAGCTTCGTGCTGACAGGGAGCCCACACCGAATCCGTACTCTACCTCAGCAATGACGATGGTGAAGTCGTCGGTGCCTGCATAGTGCAGAAGGTGGAGGCGGGTGTAGAGCCGTAGGCCGAGAAACACGACGGAAACGACGGAAAAGGAAACGCAGATGGCGATGACGGCCCCGAACTGCGACTCCGCGTTGACGATCGCATCGTTGGTCGCCGGTCCTCCAAGGCTGGCCATTGTTGCTGCGCGGTGCCTTTGATGGTTCCGCGCCTCCCTGTGTCGACGTAGTCACCAGCGTAGCTGCAACCGAAGGAGTGACGATGCTACATTGCGCGCGGCGATCTGGGAGTGGATTGCGATTTATTCAGTTATGCCTTTCGCTGGGGAAAATCCGGGCAGCATGAAAGTGCAGAGGCTCCATGTTGGGTGCAGCGCGCTTGCGAACGCGGACGACGCCTCTGGCGCGATTGACTCAGCTACCATGTAGCTTTAGCTCGCCGTTTCGAGTTCAGAGTGCAGGAGAATTGTAAAATCCAGGACGTTGGTGGTTAGCTTCGGAGCAGGGAGACCCACCGAGAGCATTATTACTGCTCCATAAAGCGTGTCGATGAGCGAGCCCGGTGTGATGCCCCTGCCCATCGTGAGCTCAGCCGCTGGCCCCGCTTTCTGGCCTGCCCAACCGCGAACCGACAGTCCTCACCGAGGTCAGTGCGCTGCCCGAGGAGCCCTTCTGCCAAGTGAACGGGGCGTTTAAGGTATGCGTCCGAACGGAGAACTTTCCCCGGAACTAGCGGCACTGTGCCAGCGCTGCGGCTGTAAGGCCAGCCCCCGAAGTGTTGAGTTCACAATTGCCCAATTGCAGACCCGCCAGTAGACTTGGTGGGCGAGACGGTTTGTGGTGACGACGGTTCTTGCGATGGTGCCACTACAGTTCGTACTGTCATCGCAAACTTGCCTGGCGCCGGTGCCG